>Ga0209986_10000008_pt1 | contig 161176 bp, 159 predicted proteins | sample BlataG_FD_183168 | JGI IMG/M metagenome (GOLD analysis project Ga0209986, IMG submission 183168) | Deep subsurface microbial communities from Black Sea to uncover new lineages of life (NeLLi) - Black_00105 metaG (SPAdes) (version 2) | ecosystem: Environmental > Aquatic > Marine > Oceanic >...
CCCCTCAGGAATATCTCGCGATTTGCGGCAGCATAGAGCGAATTATAGGCCGTATAGGCCAGAGAACTGTGCAAGTGAAAGTTGTTTGCATCTCCCCTTACGCATAAGGAAAGCTCTCGGATCGCATCGTCAAAGCGGTTTATCTGTCCCAGGACAAAGGCCAGCTTCGCCCGTATTTCAGCATCCAGGCCGTGTTCTACGGTCTCCGGCAGCTTTTCCTCCACCGGGTAGAAGATGTTTACGGCGTCTTCCCACTTGTTCTCGCGAATGAACTCCAACAGTTCCGCAAAAGCCTGCCTTGCGGTTCTTTCAGCGGCATCTCGCTTTACAGGAACCAGATCTTCCAAACCCAGAAATTCGTCTCCGGTCACATGCGGGCCTGAATCGGCCATGCGACTTATGCTCTCAACTATTGCCTGCTGTCTTTGTGCAGTCATAAGATGCCTCCTTATCAAGCTGTTTTCTTGCATGTTATTCAGAGCCAGGGAGGTGTTTCTCCTGTGCTCAATATACTCTTACGGCTTTGATGCAGGAATATTCAAAAAAAAGATTTATGGAAAAGCAAGAAGTGGATGGGGACGATTTGGTTTGTTCGTTGAGTGGTTAGGTGGTGTACCAGAGTACTGCGAAGCCCATCGAAAAAGCGCGACGAGTTCTCTTGGGACAATCGTCAATCGTCAATCTCAAATCGACAATTGCGCGTCTCAATCCCCTCAAATCGGGGCAATGGTTCCTACGAGACGGAAACCCACCCTACAAAGAGGCCAATAAGGCTATGTCTCAATCCCCTCAAATCGGGGCAATGGTTCCTACTCATTGAATCGACTGCAAGGCACACGGCACAAATAAGCAAGTCTCAATCCCCTCTAATCGGGGCAATGGTTCCTACCAGTGTCCTGGTACAACATTTGGTCTTGGAAGGGTCCCGTCTCAATCCCCTCTAATCGGGGCAATGGTTCCTACAGTTACGATTGACGGTGAAAATCCAAACCACGAGTCTCAATCCCCTCTAATCGGGGCAATGGTTCCTACATGGAAAAGAAGATAATAAAGGCGCCAGGGAAGTAGAGTCTCAATCCCCTCTAATCGGGGCAATGGTTCCTACAGTATAACTGGTATGGTGAGATTCATCGTTTCTGGACTGTCTCAATCCCCTCTAATCGGGGCAATGGTTCCTACCATATATCTTCAGTCATATCATCAAGACCAAAATTTAGTCTCAATCCCCTCTAATCGGGGCAATGGTTCCTACCCCACGGTAAAATTTATCTTTTTTCATCGGGAATTCCAGTCTCAATCCCCTCTAATCGGGGCAATGGTTCCTACCTGGCAGATGTACTGTGGATATCGGAAGATATTGTATCAGGTGTCTCAATCCCCTCTAATCGGGGCAATGGTTCCTACGACTATTTTTACCGGAAAATCGCTCTCTTTCTAGGGGAGTCTCAATCCCCTCTAATCGGGGCAATGGTTCCTACGAAAGCTTCGCGACTCCCTCGTAGAGAGAGCGAAAAGTCTCAATCCCCTCTAATCGGGGCAATGGTTCCTACGACGCGGGGGAGGGAAGGTTGATTGGGCTAGTAAGGTCTCAATCCCCTCTAATCGGGGCAATGGTTCCTACGCGGAAATACGCACAACCAGAGGATATATACCTACTGTCTCAATCCCCTCTAATCGGGGCAATGGTTCCTACGCACAAGATGTTCCTTGTCATAAAGCAATGCAGGATTAAGTCTCAATCCCCTCTAATCGGGGCAATGGTTCCTACTATTGGCCTTGGCTATCAGCAGTCCGTTATTGGTAAGTCTCAATCCCCTCTAATCGGGGCAATGGTTCCTACTTTATGGAAATTACAGGCTGGACGCCGAAGGAGAACTGTCTCAATCCCCTCTAATCGGGGCAATGGTTCCTACGGATTTAGAAATGAAACTTCTTTTAGAACATCATCTTAAGTCTCAATCCCCTCTAATCGGGGCAATGGTTCCTACTAAAATGGACGCCTTCAACGGACACGTACACGTATAGGTCTCAATCCCCTCTAATCGGGGCAATGGTTCCTACTGAAATGATTATCAATAAGACGCCACATCCAGTTAAGTCTCAATCCCCTCTAATCGGGGCAATGGTTCCTACGATATCTCTAATATCCGATGAAGAGGCTACAATCCTGTCTCAATCCCCTCTAATCGGGGCAATGGTTCCTACTTGCGGATATGGGGGTTTATAGATGGCCGAAGTCTCGTCTCAATCCCCTCTAATCGGGGCAATGGTTCCTACATAGTTCAGGATGTTAATATTTGGAGCATAATTTTGTAGTCTCAATCCCCTCTAATCGGGGCAATGGTTCCTACGGGAGCTATGATTTGCGGATATGGGGGTTTATAGAGTCTCAATCCCCTCTAATCGGGGCAATGGTTCCTACGGGCACACGGCAGGCCGGAGAATTTCAACTGTTTTCTATGGTCTCAATCCCCTCTAATCGGGGCAATGGTTCCTACGGCAACATAATTGGTTGTCGGTCGCTCGGGAGGTAAAAGTCTCAATCCCCTCTAATCGGGGCAATGGTTCCTACGAAGATGGTTGAAAAGGAAAAAGGTGTTGTGAAAGTCTCAATCCCCTCTAATCGGGGCAATGGTTCCTACCACGAACTGGGTATTGAGACAAAAGACGAGGCGATAAGTCTCAATCCCCTCTAATCGGGGCAATGGTTCCTACTAAAGGACAACCAGCCAGGTTTTTCAGGGGGCATATTGTCTCAATCCCCTCTAATCGGGGCAATGGTTCCTACGGTTTTTGCGAGTGCGGCTGTGGGCAAAAAACAAAGTCTCAATCCCCTCTAATCGGGGCAATGGTTCCTACGGTGATGTCTATGATTGGGCTGTCTTGCATGATCTGTCTTGTCTCAATCCCCTCTAATCGGGGCAATGGTTCCTACGAAATGATTAGAAACATGACGCCACACCCGGTGTGTCTCAATCCCCTCTAATCGGGGCAATGGTTCCTACCGTAAAGCGAGTAATCAAGAATTTGTTGGATGGATTAAGTCTCAATCCCCTCTAATCGGGGCAATGGTTCCTACATTGATGAAAGCCATCGAGGTCTTGAATTATGAAGTCTCAATCCCCTCTAATCGGGGCAATGGTTCCTACTATGCTTGGACTGATCTTGATAACCGGATACCAGGGTCTCAATCCCCTCTAATCGGGGCAATGGTTCCTACATACAGAACTGAAGCCTGTAATCAGTTTCAACTGGCTAGTCTCAATCCCCTCTAATCGGGGCAATGGTTCCTACTCATAGAGCAGTGCAAGATTAACAGAGAACGTCGGCAGAGTCTCAATCCCCTCTAATCGGGGCAATGGTTCCTACCAATCCGGTAGCGCGCGAGGTGTTGGACGGCTATTGCGAGTCTCAATCCCCTCTAATCGGGGCAATGGTTCCTACAAAATACAGCCCTGGGATTTATGACCGACCGAACAGTCTCAATCCCCTCTAATCGGGGCAATGGTTCCTACGAAAAAAATGAATGATGAATGTGAAGGCCAACAACAGTCTCAATCCCCTCTAATCGGGGCAATGGTTCCTACAGTTTAATCTGTACAAGATGCGGTATTTTTTACACGGAGGTCTCAATCCCCTCTAATCGGGGCAATGGTTCCTACGCTAACACCATGAAAACAACGTATTGTACACAAAGGTCTCAATCCCCTCTAATCGGGGCAATGGTTCCTACTAAGGGCACAGGAGGGATTATTATGGAAACTCCAAGTCTCAATCCCCTCTAATCGGGGCAATGGTTCCTACGAAGACCTGGGATATATTGAAGAGGACGGGGCTGTCGTCTCAATCCCCTCTAATCGGGGCAATGGTTCCTACTCAGCATAGCCCCGAGAGAGCCAGACGTCTTGGAGTAAAATGTCTCAATCCCCTCTAATCGGGGCAATGGTTCCTACATAAAATGAAAATCACGAGATACGGAATTACAACGATCGTCTCAATCCCCTCTAATCGGGGCAATGGTTCCTACTGAGTCAAGGAAATTTGGCGACAAGATAGAAGAGTCTCAATCCCCTCTAATCGGGGCAATGGTTCCTACTAAGATGAGAGGATTAGAAATTAAAGGAGCTGCGAGTCTCAATCCCCTCTAATCGGGGCAATGGTTCCTACAGAGGAGGTGAAAACAATGAGTTTAATGTGTAAGTCTCAATCCCCTCTAATCGGGGCAATGGTTCCTACAAGAGGGTATATATGCCTTTTATTCTTCGCTTTCTGTCTCAATCCCCTCTAATCGGGGCAATGGTTCCTACGAGCATTGCGTGAGGATCGCTACAAGTTGGCCGCCGAGTCTCAATCCCCTCTAATCGGGGCAATGGTTCCTACTCTATCCTCGACATTCCATATTTTTTCAATTGGTTGCAACCCGTTTTCCACGCACCCCTCCGATTTTGACGTCCGGTAGCTTCCGCCACCCGCTGCAAAAGAGCCAAAAATCCCATAACATACCTTACATACCGGCAAACCCAATTCCGCTGTATCTTTCGGGCCTCAGGCGCCGCCACATAGGCTTCAACCCTCGGATCTCGCAATATATTTACCTTGTGAACGAAGATCGTCCCACTATTTCTTCAGGCATGCACCGGAGACTCCTTCATTATTACAGAATAGCGCTCTTAGCCCAGCATCTCATTTGTTTCCAAAAGCCGAACAACTTCCTTCAACTCCCCCAAAATTGCGTGACCCTTTTCCTCCACATCCGATGGGGCCTGGCTTTTCATTGTCCAGGCATGATCAAAACCGTTCCTGTAATCCGTCAGGTCTTTAGTAAAACGTCTTAGTATCGTCTCTATTCCAGCAGACTTCAATTCTTTGTAATAGGGCATCAGTTTTCCCCTGTCCTTTTCTTCCTGGCCCTTGAAACACCATTCGCCTTCAGGGAATTGAAACATCTTAACAAAGACTTCAGCAAATCTACGCCGCCGGCCCCTCCCCTCGGCCGTACTTACTTTTGCTTTTTCGACTTTGCTCATTCCGATTGAACCGATAAACTCCCTCATCACTGTGTAAGCCTGCATAAACAACTTATGTTCCAGCAGTAACCTAATGATTTCAAGCTGCAAAATGAAATAGGGTTTATCGTACTTACCAGTCAAGGGCTGTTCTGCAGTAAGTGATGCAAACTTGTCCATGACCAGTTTCAGCAGGATCCTCCCTGTTACAGATGCTTGATTTTCTTTTTCCCTTATCATCCGAAGCGCTGAATTGGCCTTGTCAGCAACGTTGTTCACATCCACATTTCTGATTGTATTTGTGAGGTCTTCAAACGCCGCGATTATCTCTTCGTCATTGAACTCTCGAACCTGAAAGTCAGAAGTCGTTTCAGCCACCTCAGCCATTTTTCTTGCGTCAGCATCTTCAACAAGCCTGCTCACTGCCTCGGCCCACTCATTAATCGTGTAAAAATCCTTCATATCTACAATTGGAGCAAGCCTTCTATCTTTTTCATAAGCCCCATAGTAAACTGCGTTCAACTCCACCTTTTTTGCTTTTTGCAGGAAATTAATCGCGGCTGATAAGACAATTGAGCTTGCCCTGTAGCCATGGGTCAAATCGATTGTCAGTCCGTCACCGGACTCGATGTGGGCCAAGATCTTTTCAAACCACTCCCACTGAGCCTCTGCTTCCATATTTTCGGTAATAATGACGTATGATATCTTATCGTTATCCACATCTATTCCGAGCAATTGTCTCCTCAGGTTATCAAAATGGGCATCATACGATTTTTGAGTAGCGACAACAATGATTCTGTCGAAACTCCCACGGCCAAGGATTTCTATCTCCGCAACCTGAACGAATTCCGTCTCTCTTGACCTCTTCCCATTCAGTTCATAAATCGTTGGCTTATATTCACTTCGCTTCTTTGTTTCATCATAAGTCCCCAACCCCAAGAAACTCAAGAACACTTTACGCATGGTTACCCCATACTACCGAACAATCATCTTCTTTGCTTTCAACAGGTACTCGATGTCCTGCAAATCCTTTACATTCCTCTGTCTTATCTTTTTTGTCTTGATTAGATCATCAATGGAGGGTATGTAAAAGAAAATAGCCTGCTTCGGGTCTTCTTTAATCGTTGCATTTTCGTAACATGACTTGAATTCAATGAGCTCTCCTTCAACATTTCGAATAGCCTTGTGAAAGAAAAGGTCAATTTTTCTTGGGCCAGCATAGACCTGAATCATGGGTTTCATGCTGTCTTCTGAATCAGACAGGCTGCATCCTTTTTGCGCGAAATAGGAAAGCACCCTGGCCCTTTCCATTGAATCTATCCAAAAATCATAATCAGCGGTCAATACAGGTGCGCCATATAGGACAACCGCCCTTCGTCCGATAATGAGGTATCTTATTTCCATGCGGTTGAAATCCTTGACAATGTCAAAGAAATCTAGTTCGACTTCCGGTTCCATACTACCCCAAACCTCTTGATATAATCCTGCAAGGCTATCCATTCCTTTTCAACAAAACGAAGCCTCTCGCAAGGAGACAACTTGGAAAAATGAGCAAGTTCTTCTTCTAATTCCTTCTGTCTATCATCTGGTATGTCTTCCACGGTGCTTGGATAACGTATCTCCATGTTTCCCCAATCTCCCTGTTTTTTTCTTATCACGACAAGGGGACCACTGCAACCCTTCGAACAGTGCTCACACACACTTTCCCTTAACCCGCACTGCTGTTGAATCTCAAGGATCTTCTGGCCAGATTCCGCTCCCACTGTGCCGCCTGCCTGTCCGGCAGGCAGGCTCAGAGTGGCCTGTTAGAACCCGTATTTCCTAAATATCCGGTGTTTGAAAACGTGCTTCAATTTGACCGATCCATCCTCTCCATGCTCTTCAACAGCCTCACGATGTGTTGTTGAGTAAATCGGAATCAGGCCCCTCTCAAATGCAAAATTGACCATGATGAAACACGCCCCGAAATCCCCCTGGATAAGCAGATAGTCGGATTCGGCCGCATGTGCTGCAAGCCATTCTTTAACCGGATCAAGATAAGCGCTGATTTCCGGCAAGTCAGGAGGAACACTGCGCCAGAGTCGATGAAGGTCGGGCGGCAGGTCAATGATCTGATCCACCCCGAGCGCAATACGGGCGTCCGCCTCCTGTATCGGAGTTATTTGATGGTTGAAAAGCAAGAATAAAGAGCAAGTCATTCTATTCCTTGACAGGATTAACAGGATGAACCGGATTATTTTAATCTTCGTAGGCGTTCACAGGTTCAGAGTTCACCGTTCAAATTCTCGGTTAACCCTGAACCTCTGAACCCATGAACGGTTACATGCAATATTATAGTCTGAACTCCCACTCCCTTTCCCGTTTCTCCAAAATGCGCTTTCTTCTGTTCACGCAAGAGATACAATTGCAGCCGGTTCTTAAGGGATGCTCCCCCAGCCGTTCAGCCAGTTCCCACGAGGCTTCGATCATTTCAAGAATCATCTTTCTCTCTTGCTGTATAGCCATTTGATTCTTTTTCATAAACGGTTACGGAATCTCCTCTTGTGCAAGATTATCCGCAATTATCTTGAGAACATTGGTTAGCTTTTGAGTAGTCACAGTTAGCAACTATTCCTTTTCGGGTGCAAACACTTATTCATGGAATTGTTCATTTTCAAGATCACACATCCCCAAGAATCCCATCAATTTTCTGATTACGTTCACGGATCTTCTTCCACTGCTTTTGGCCAACATCTTTTTTCGTCCAGTTCCTGTTTGCCATCCAGTAATCCTTCAGGCTCCTGGCCAACCTTGGTTTGTTCTCATCCGAGAATTCATCCAGGCGACTAAAGAGAATATTGACCTGTTCGTCTGTAATCCCGCTGTCTTCAAAGGCAGCCAGTTCTCGTTCTTCCGGGCTCATGGCTGCAAGTTCGGCCTCCCGCTTTTCCGCGGCAAGGCGCTTCTCTTCAGCTTCTTGGGCACGTTTTGCAGCGACCTGCGCTACTTCTTTAGCTTTTGTTCCGGCGATCTCCTTCTCTTTGGTATGGGTTCTTAGCTTCTCAAGAGAAAAGGGCCAGTCGGCTTTTGGCCTTGGCACCGATTTCAAATCTGCAAACTCCAGTTTTGCCCAGCCAAAGGGATACACGCCGTTGGCCAATGTGCGGGTCATTCCCCAAGGTAATCGCCGCCCGTCCTTTCCCTTTCTCGTCTGTGGGTCACGAACACCATCCAGGGTAACGCATTCCACATGGGAAAAATGGCCAACACGGATTAACGTTTCATTCGATCTCAGGCCTGTCACCTCCGCACACATAGAGGCAATTGACTGCTGAATGTTTCTTGACTCTGAGGCGCTGTAGAACTTAGTGTATTCCGTTTTGAACTTCGGCACATAGAATTGATATAAGGCATCTATGACAAACTGAGGATCAACCATTTTTCCTTTCAGGCGAAACGGCTTTAAAGAGAGAGGCAGAGGGTAAACGACCGGTTCACCAGTATGGCAAAGGCTGACTGCAGCCTCAAAAGTGCCTTTTGGTGTCTCGTCTTTCTTGGAGGAGTGCTCTTTCGCCTCGTAAATCACAGACCCAAACCGGTCCAAAGAGATATCCGCGACTTTGAGGTTTTTCATAGGATCATCAGTTGGCCGTCCGAAAATCTTCTCATTGTAATCAGGCTCGAATGTCTTCTTCTTATTCTTTGATGTTACTCCGGCTTCCTTTACAAACTGATTCGCTATGGCTGTTCGGATGGCCCCCTTTATGGAGCTGCCGGGTATGTAGGGTATTCGGCTAATCTCATTTCTTGTCATGAAGTTGATGAGAGCCTGGCTTTGAGATGCTTTGTCATGAATTGCCTTACGGTAAGCTTTGAGAACCTCGACACTCTCGTACGGGATGGAATTGAGGACAGCATCTGGATCGTCAAAATTCTCGGCAATAAATGCCCGTAGTGAAACGAAGTCGTCAGAATCCATCTTTCCATAGAGCGCTTCCTTGTTAGCGAAACCCTCCATCCATTTGATCAGGTCTATCAGCACGAGCTTCTCATCCATTATCACATAGGAAAACGGATCCAATTCGTTACCGGAACCTATATGGATGGGGGACAAGAGATGCAGATTAACACGGTGCGATTCAAGCTTTGACATTGAATTCATCCTCCCTGATCTTAACGGGCAATGTTACTGGAATCCCGCAGTGACGGATACGCTCATCGGAATGCACACGATCGAGCAGCGGCTTCTTATTCAGGCACTCTGCCGCAAGAAACACGCCACCTGGCTCAATCATTAAGATCGGCTTCTTGAACGGTCTCACAGCTCCACCGGAGGGACTGGAAACGGCATAGTCTCCGCCCAGTTTGCCAAACTTGGCGATAAGCCGGTAAAACGCTTCATATTGCTCCATTCCTTCGAAAGCAGTTAGTGATAAGCTCACGCAGGCGTTGTGACCATTTACGTCAAACACGTCGGGGTTGAATAAGTCGTCCGGCGAAATCTGCATGTATCCTATACCTACGGACTTGTCCTTACCAAAACCGTTCCGAGGTAAATAGTCAGTGAGAAACCACTTCACCAAGGGTGCCAGTTCTTCTGAATTGACCTCTACATAAAGATCCAGTTCTGTCCCTTCATGGTACCAGGTCTTTTCCCTCTGAAAGAGACCGCCCTCTTCCAAGACCATTCCATCGGTTCGGCTTATGCTATTGGAAGCTGTCACTTCGGTTTCACAAATTCGATCTGCTTTTTCAGTTTCTGTCTTGAACCGGTCATAGAATATTTCAAGCAAGCGGAATTCAGAATAATCATTTTTCAAAGACACCCAGTCTTCCAAACGAACAAAACGCAGTTTGTTCCATGACTTGACGGTCGTCATGCCCTTGAACCGTTTTTGTTTGTCCGTCGTCTCGCGTGGAAACCGACCGTCTGGATCTTGAACGAAATACTCCTGAACAAATCCTCGAATCTGCTCTCGTTTCGGCTGTGGAAGAACAGGCCTTGGCAGATATCCTGAGACAAAGGCAGATGAGAAAAGAACCGGCGCCGCTTTTCCGGCCCCATATAAGGCCAGAAAATCTTCAAGAAAGCTCTCTCCTTTTTCATAGAGGGCCGCCCAGCAGAAATGCCCGAAAAACGTATCCGACATCAGTGGTGTTATGACCGGGGATATTGGCTTGATTTTGTATCGATGAAGCATAATAGGCCTCCGGTTCTCAGTTAAGGTCTACAGACTCCAGGAAGTTGTCCTCCTGTTTTTCATTGTCAATGTAGACATCGACAAACTTGATCTGACCACAACCTCGAGATCCCGCACCACCGAGGGCATCCAATTCCAGAAGCTTCATAGCCTTCAAAACTGTGTCAAAATAGTCCTCAGGATCCCCTTCGAAGACCTTGAATGAAATATTGAAGTCAAACTCAACGCCGCCAGGGACCCGTTCGAGGGGTCTAGGGTTCGCAACACCTGTGATCCGGTTGATGGCATTTTCGTACTTGACCTCCATAGGCAGTTCTCCCGCTTTGAACCTGTCACTCCATGATTTCGAATTTAATCCGTCTTCATGCCTGGAGAGATGAGCATCTCTTACAACGATGCGGGTGGGGCCCAAGTCTTCCGGACGATTTGCGGCAGAAGTCCCGAAAACAGCGCAGACACAGCAGTCCTTCTTCCCGCAGTTACACGGTTTCCCCTTGTCTTTCCCGTCTTGGACAAAACGGCCTTCCTTGATTTCGACTAGGGAGCGCAATTTCCCCTTCAGTGACGACCCGGGAATATAGGGCGCATTACTGCCAGGGAGGGGATCCTTAATGATCGGATTGTCAAGACCACCGATTTCGATGTTCTCGTTGGATGCCCCAATATGAAGGCCTGTCACAACCTGTATTCTTCCCTTTATTTCTCTGACCGTATTCAATTTCATCTTTGTCTCCCCCTTAGTTGTTCTTGACACCTTCAATTCCATAGAAAAAACCGACGACCGCTTCAAAATAGAGCATAAAGGCACGAAAGTCCTCTTCCTCGTCAATACTGTTCACATTGTCAATGAGGAAATCTTTGAATGTTTCAGGAATCTTTGGGTTCGCAGGATTTGAGGCATAGGAAGCCTTTGACTTAACCATCCTAATCAAGGGTTTGACCCTGTCGAAACCTTCAACATCAACCTTTTTCTCCAGCTGTCTAAATTCGTGAAAGAATCTCCTTAGCTGTGCAGAAGATAGGGATTTTCTTGAATTCACTTCATTCCTGCCAGATTTTTTGTTGTAGGACAGAACTACAAACTTGTCCGCCTGATCCTTGGCCTCTTGATCAAGAAGATCCACCCTGATAGTCCCGCTTTCGTCAAAGTAGCTCATAAAAAGTCCCCCTTTCCTATTTGAAATCTCGATTCAAATTCATTGCATAAAAGAGTGGTATGTGCAGCATGTCCAGCTCGCTACGATCCTTTGACCCCACAGCGAAAATTTTGTACAGCATGTCAACTTCGTCATCGTTGTCATATTTGTTTAGACGGATATTTCTGGCGATGTCGTAGTGGGCCTGTGAAAGATATTTTCCGGATTTCATATCCATGTCGTAGAAAAATCGCCGAAACATTCTGTGGTACGTCAAAAGTCGGTAGAGAAAACCTGTAGTGAAATTCGTCCTCTCCTTTTCCTCCAACGCCTTGTCAAACAAATTGCCTATGTCAATCATGGATTCAAGCTTTTCCCACGACAGCACCTCCCCGAGAAAAGAGGCAGAATCCTTGATTCGGTCTTTTGCCTGGAAATCTTTTGCCAAACCTAGCTGGTCTTCAGCTATTTCAACGGCCTTTCTCATTGGTAGACGAGGCCTGCCCACCAGTATCCCACAGGAAAGGGTAATGTCCTCGTTGTGGGCACAAAATTCTCCAAACTTCTTCCTCAGTGTTATGGCAAACTGGACAGTCTGCCACCAGGGGCCAATGAGAAAAAGATCATCCCCGCCGGCGAAAACCACATATATGTTAGGGAATTCTTTTTTCAGCAGCTCGACGACATAGGCGGAAAAGAAGAGGTTCATCATCCTAGAAAGAGATGCCAGCCTTGCAACAGACAGCTTTTTTCCAAATCCCATGCTGAAAATCAGTCCAAGATTGTCCACATCCGCTTTGAGGAATCCCAGGAGCGGCCGGCCGGTCAGATTGCCGTTTCCAAGCTCCTTTTTTGACATCTGGGCGATAATGCCAAAAGTTTTGGGAATGAAGGCATCGGGATCGTCATCGAACCCCTTAATCATCTCATGGAAGCCGTCTTCCTTTTCAAACAATTTGAACCAGTTTTCGTTTGCAAGTTCCTCTTTAGTTATCCGAGGAAGGTGCCTTGCGATTATCGAACGGTTGAAACTCCAGTCATCGGTGAGGGATTCAACATGATAGACAGCCGTCATATCGGAAGGAGGTCCCTTCGAAAGTGTCAGGTTGAAGTCGCCGAACAGCGGAACCTTTCCTTCCTTTCCGTAGATCAGATAGTTGGTTTTCGGTAGACGGGTCCCAATATAGACGATCTGCTCACAGCAGTCCTGGCACACGGGGATAGCTACGCCCTCCTTCTCTTCGTACCTGGCAGATGATTTGCCATCTGCGGCATTGATTTCACAAAGCGAGCAGTTTCCCCCTTCAAATTCATCGTAATCGGAATCGATTACCACCCCATTCTGTACAAACGTACTGTGAAGACTGTGTAGTTTTTCTGTGTCAATCGCTTCATTGACCTCATCGATCTTGTCCTGAAAACGGCTCATCTGGAAGTCCTGCTGAGTCAAGCCAGTCGACCAGGAAAGCGCTATAGTAAGCAGTCCTTTGAACTTCTGACGAAACCAGAACTGAATGTCCTTGTTCAGTTTCTCCAATTCGTCGGCAATTTCCGTAGTGTTGGGGAGAAGAAGGACAAACCTCCCACCGGAATCTATCAGACGGCAGACAGACGACAGACCACTCCGTTTCTCGACTTCAAGCACTATGGAACGGGTTAAGGCTTGCAGAAAGAAGGAGCGGGCACGAAAAATCTTGGAAACACCGCGGCCACTACTTTTACTAATACCGAATATGTACCTCTGGATACCGGAAAGATCTCCGCCCAGCAACAGAAACTTGACTTCGCCATCATCCCACTGGGGGACTCTCCCCACATTTTCCTGATAGACAAACAAGGCTTGTGCAATGCTCGCCGTACTGAAGCTGTGATCAAAAAGTGAAATATCGGAAAGCGTCTTGTATGAGGAAGAAGGGATGGCCCACGTATACTTCTCCATCACGGACACAAGGCTTTCAAGATAGAACCGGAAGCCGTCATTCAATCTCAGTTTTTCGATGTCTTCGCAAAATGATTCAAAAAGTGGTGCATATTCGGCCGCATCTCCTCTTGGAACGCCTTCCCTGGGGAAAGTGGACCTGTTGCTGACGTCCAATGCTGCCAAGTCATAGAAATGGTTTCCTGGAGCCTTAAACATGTGATTGACTAACTCGACCTCATCAAAAACCGAAACAAGCCGGCTCTCCCGAAACCCCGCTTGCGTTTCGATTTCTGTGTTTTCCAGCCTGTCCGAACCAGCACTGAGCCTGTCGGCAATCATCACACACATCTCGGACAAGTCATCTGTATCTGGTCGGTGATGAACTGACGCAACTCTGGCGAGTCTAGACCGAAACTCCTCCAACTCCAGGGGTAACGGAAGATCCTTTTCCACAAAGTAATCTGAATACAATGCATGCCAGTGGGAGCGCTTTCCGTTGAAGCTGGGAAGATATTCCGCTTCCAAATCTCTGGAGCATGGGCGCCCGGCTCTTTGAGCAAATTTGCCGATGTCATGAAGCAGAGCACCGAGAATTAGAATCTTGAAGTCATCTTTCATGGTTCCTCCAGTCAAATAACAAAGTGACCTTATGGGGTTGTAGGTAGTGAACGATTGAACACTTAGCCTTTAGGCTTGGTCCACCATCACGGCGATCTGTCCCAACCCGAAAGACGTATTTTTTCCCAAATGAACCTTTTCGCAGAAATCAAGCAGCGGCAGATACTCTCCCAGCTTCCCCTCGTACACGACCGATCCGACCATCCCTCCCATAAACATGTGCCTGTCCTGGCGATTGGAATAGCGGCGCCAGTCAAACCAGGTGAGGGCGTTATCAACGACTTGGATGTCTTCGGCCCTGTTGACGAGCCCTTTGTAGTCCAGAGCCGGTTCGCCGTTTCCGTACACATTGAACAGAGAGGACATTCTTCTGAGCATGGCCCTGACCAGGATGTGAAAGGGGAGTTCTGCCTTGATCTCATTTTCAAACTTCAGCCGGAGCGGTGTTTCAAGCCTCACTTGGGCTTTGAAATGGCGATTAACAAACTTTTCAGGGACCCGGTCTGGCGATTCTCTTTTCTTGCCCTTTGTGACAATCGTATGCTTTGAGGTGGAGTAGTCTTCCAAAGCCGCCACCGACAGTACTTCAACCGCGTTGTATGTATTCAGTTTCTGGTCTGTATCCGAATAAAAGAGCTTTCCCCCGCTCCTCACCTCTTTGAGCGTGAATTTGCCCCGCTTTCCATTTATCCTTTTTCCGATACCGATTTTCCCCATCTGGTCGAAGGCGTAAACAAAATATGGAAGGTTGTGGTTAATGTCACCGACCAGAATAAGGTGGCAGTGAAAGGTGGAGCCCTTTACAAATTGCGTCTCTTCGGTCAGTGGCGGCTCAATCACAAAAGGATGAGGCGGTGATGATATCCTTGAACCCTCCGGCATTGCCATAGCCAGGGGTGTTTCAAATACGAGTGCATAGATACATCTGTGTTTCAACAGGCACTCGTCACATTTCTGGCGTTTCAAGGCACACACGACCCTTTTCAGGGCATGGCCGAAAACTCCGCGGAAGGTCGAGCCCTTGTACAACGGCAAGACAGCGTCGTTTTCCAGTTGACATATGAACCGATATTTTCCGTATAGCATCTTCTACTCACCGTTGCTTGGGCGTGTTGGGAGCAATCATTTCCACTTATGCTATTATCTACGGCAACGAATAGTGTTTTTTCAAAAACCGCACAAAAAAATTCCACTTTCAGCGATAGGCAAACGGAAACAGCTTTTCAGGCTGCCCCCAAACGGTTTGGAGAACTTTTTCAAAGTCCTTTTGATCAAGCAAGCTGAAGTATTCCGGGTTAAGCTCTTTTGCTGCCTGGCGAACCGAATTTTCTGTGGCGGGAACATCTATTTTCGCTAAACATCCTAGTCTCCAGAGACCGGAAAGTGGCAGCAGGGCCATCACCCGGACAGTAGGGCCGGCTTTTCGAGAAAGACAGATGCCAAGGCTCTTGGAAAACAGGTCAAATGCCGTTTTTTCGTCCCCCTCAGATTGAGCGATTCTTGCAAGATTAAAGGTCCAGAGCTGCCACGGATGCCGCTTTTCAACAAGTGAATCCTTATGTTCTCTTGCCCGGTCAAGATAGCGGCTCTGTTGAGCATGGTGTTCGGTGTCTGCAAAAAAGCGTGCCAAAAGGGCATGATGCCATTCAGGCAGTTCAGGTATCTTTGGCCATAACACATCCCAGTTCTCAATTTCCAGATATCCAAATACGTCTTTTTCAGCCTTTTCAAAAAGACTACTGTCAATGTAAGCGTATGCCATGTAATTGAGCTGGCGAAGCCAGTCCGCCTTTAGTTCCGGAACGGTTCCATCACCAAAGGCCTTGCGGGAGAGCCGTGAGTAGTTTTCGACCTCGGCCAGATAGGCCGGGCCGCAAAAGCCGTAATTCTGGGCAATGGAACCGTAAAGACACCCGAGAGTCCTATCAGTTGTGCAACCGTCTTGACACTTCAGATCGTAGCGTTTTTTAAGGCCATCCAGGGTCTCCTGAAGCTCATCAGGCAGAACAGGCTCAAAGTGATACCCATTGTGCAGGGTGATAAATTTGTGATTGTGGTAAGTGGCACAGACGTTAAGATCCGATTTCCTGGCCTTCACAAGCAAACGGTGAGCCAAGCCGGAATACTCAATTGCTTCGGCAACCTTTCCCCGATGGTTTGCCAGGGCCATGTTGAGCATGTGCCACTTGAATGTTGCGAGAGGAGCGATTTGTCCGGTCTTCTCAAGTCCATCCGGCCGCATGAACGAAGAAAGGAGCTCAGCCTCTTCGAGCCTGTGGCTTTCCAGCTTTTTTTCAAACTTGCGGACAAATTCGCTAAACAGATTCATGGAACTCAGGGTATTGTGAATAACTTCATCCAGTTTTTCATGCTGGAAAGCCCATTTTAGCCAGTTATAATCCATGTTGTCGAAATTATTAGCAAATACCTGGGCATCCTTTGACATATTTGACAACAGGAGTAGATCTTCGCCCCTGCCGGGCGCAAAGAGACAAGAGAACATAAATGCCTCCTCAAGGCTTGAAACCGGAAGCGCCTCTATTCTTGCCGGCCCATAAGCCGAATGATTGAGGGAGGGGTAGAGAAAAACCCTGAATCCTTGCCGTCGCGCCAGATCAATCTTTTGATCCGTATGGCCCGCTTTCAGAATAGCGCCCGTTTCTTCAATGGTTCCGGTGGCCACGAGGCCGTTGCTCATGGGTGCGCCGGTCAGAAGCTTCATGAACCCGAGGGCCATGGGCAGTCCAATGGAGGCGCCTTTGAACTGGATTGTCTGATTTGCAACAGCCAGAGGATAGCAGTAAAAGGTGGTGGAATCCGGCGACAAAGATAAAGCTCCGGCAGATGCCGCCGCCGCCCCTATGGCCTGTTTGGCGCTTTTTTCCATCAAATCATCTGCCCAGGCCGGCCAGACGGGGTGTTCAGTTTGGCCCGAAATAAGCCCGACAACAAAATGCCGCAGGTAGGCGGCATTGAGGACCAGAATCACCGGCACGGCATACCATTTGCTCGCAATCGCCTGTTCCCATCCGATTCCTGTGAGGCGCTCATGGATATTGATATTGTTTCTGAGCCATGAACTCATCCAGTCCGGGGCCTTTTCCCGGAAAAGCAGGTATTCGGTCAAGAGATGCAGCTCAAGGAGCATTTGTATCTCAGGCGCATCAACAAGCAATGAACACAGGTTCTTGAAGCGCTCTGAAAAAGCATCGGCGGACAACGAGCCCCAGAAAGTGATGCAGGGGAAACAAAGGAGCCCTTTCAAGTGCTCAAGTTTTTCATGCCTTGCCAGAAATTCAAGATGAGCAATATCCACACTACTCATGCGTTTCCCCGCTCAGATCACATACAACGGCAAGCGCCATCTTCCCTTCAGCGTCGCCTTCAATCTTGAATTCTGCGAAGAAGGAACCCGTTGTTTCATCCCATTCGCATTCTGTGGAAGCCACCGCCCTCTGTCCCTCAACTTCAAACAAGCACAGGAGCATAGAACCACTCAAATTTTCAGGTAGTTCAAAGACCCGCCCGCTTGTTTCCATCCCTCCCGACACGAGCTGTTCTGAAAAAATTTCAAACCGGATGGGCTTAAAGGTTTTGATCCTGCCGTCTTGTAACAGGATCAAATTGGCCGGGAAGGTCCTCCGATCGGTTTCGTCTGCGGCAAGGGCGAGTTGTTCCTGTGGTAATTGGGCCAAAACAAGCGCCTCTTCCATTGTGATGGATTCCCTTGCCCAGCGTGTGCCAGGCGCCTTTTCCTTGATGGAATCCCGGAGTTGTTGAGGCGAGGAATACGCCAGCCGGAGTCTGGGCCGTTCCATCCCTGCCTCGCCGGCAGGCGGGTCTTCCATGAGTTCTTCTATGGCGCTGGAAGCAAAAGTGTAACCCACCTCCACCTCGAGCTCCCTGAAGTATATTCGTGCGTCATGATCCGTGAAGGGTCTTGGAGACATAGCCCAGTCCGGCAGGGCGCCTGGGTCTTGCCCCAGCTTCTTTACCGCAGCAACGATTTCAGGTGAAACCTGCCCTACGTAAGCTCCCAAATTGGCAGCTCTTAAGGTGTATGTGTTCCAGCACTCCACAAACAGCTCCCCCCATTGCGTCTGTTCGCTCGCAAGAATGAGGTCTCCTGGTCCTGCCAGAGAGCTATCGTGGTAGGTCTGGGCCACCAGAATGTCGTCTGAAACGGCATCCGTTCCGCCTCCGGCGGACAATAACAGCACCATGGGCGGATTATAGAAATACCCCGACCGCCATGTTGCCAGTTCCGGTCTGACAAAGTAAAATTTTCCGGGGGCTGGCTTTCCATGCTCAGAGCGTAAGCGACCTGCCTCGCCGGCAGGCGGGGATGATGAAAAAATATCCTGGAGCTTCTCAGCCAATTCTTCCCATCCGCCTCCGGCGGGATCTGGTTCTTGAGTGGCACAGTATGGACAGATAGCAAGGTGATGGTCCACATTTTTCCTGTGAGACGGGTCGTCTTTGATGTCCTGCGGTGGACAGGTTCGATATTGTTTTGCCAGGGACAATGCAAGCTTCCGGCTGAACATGGTATTTCCCTTTTTTTCTACTACGATGTTACGACTCAGGGACCGATTTTTTCAAAATTGAAAACAGGGTATCGCAAAAAAGTGAAAAAGCCTCTTCATTGAGATCGTCTAATGACAGCCACGGAAGGTCACGCAAGAAAGATCTCAGTTTTTCTTTTGCTTTGCCTTCGTGATATGCTGGGCCCGAAGGTCCTTTGAGGCCCAATTTCAGAGCGGTATCTTCGAGAGTCAGTTCAACTCCACAACGTAAATGGAATACTGCTTTTTCTTTCCTGCTGAGGCGGTTGGCAAAATTTTGCGCCCATATCTTTACAAGCTCAGGGTCAAAACACTCTCTGTCCGGCCTTCGTTGGTTATCCTCCACAAAATCTATGGGATTGTCCCCATCTGCAAGCCTATTGATCTTTGCCATGGATTTGATTGACACATGTAGACCTATCCAATCGACAAAATCCCTCAGGTAAACCTGGACAGGTTTATCGGCCCACATATTCGAAGCCTGATTCCAGAAATAGGCCGCAAGTTTAAGCAACACATCCTTTTTATTGATATGTTCGTATTCAAGTTCTTCAACGATATCATGCGGAAAGGGTATCCCTTCAATGTCTTCTAATGACAGTGGTTGGATCAAAATACTCTCATTAGCCATGCTAAAGGCCAGCAACTGTCTATTCCGCACAAAAGTGAAAAAATCTGGAGACTTCCTCAGCAGATCAGCTATACGGTTGTGCAAGTAGCGTTTGCGGTCTTTATCGGGACCTCTGACATTATCTATCTGGTGGTTTATGAAGGCAGCCTTGAGGTAGCAGTGGCAGTTCTTGTCTCCTGATGCAAGCATCTCCTGCAATCTTGATCGACTTTCAAGGACAAAAAGAGAAAGCTCCGAGCGGATTTCATTCAAAAGATCATCAATGGGGTCGTCTCTGCGGCGATCCTGGGGAAAAAGACTCAGAGATAGTCCAGTAGAGCGCCAATGTCGCATGATTGATCGAGCGACTCTGGCAAGTACGTCATGAGCCTCCTGACTCTCAAGCCATTTCCCTATTTTGCTCACGGGTATGTCCGGCTATCTCCCAGTTGTCCATCACGGAAATCCCTGTCTCAGGATCGTACACTGTGCTAGATGTTAGGACGTATGCATTCTTCAGGGGCTTCTCCCTTGAAACGCAGATCAGATGCAAGAGACGAAGGGATATTAAACCTTAGCGCCTCAACCAGGTAACTGTTCCTGTCCATAACGTGCCCGGTATGCAACAACCGGCAACCCTTCTTTATGTAGCGGTATTTCCTTTCTGCGTATGGTCTCTTCGAGAAACACGGACAAACCATGAATCCGATACTGTCAGGAAGTGGTTTCAAGGAGAAAACCGGGTGCCTGTGGTTTCGCAGGCGTTTGGCAGGGAAGTGTCCACCCGTGAGTTTGAAAAGCTCGTCATCCCTTGCCCCGAGGAAAAACATGCGCTCTTTCCAATACTTGAGCGGCAGTCTTGTCACGCCGCCAAGAATCTTCTCCAGATCCTTGTCAGCACTTATGCTTTTTGACTTCGCAGGCCAGAGCCCCAGCCTATCAAAGCGTTTTCTCCGTTTTTCGGCCATAGGATCGCATTTCGTGTGTTGCAAATGGTATCAGAGCTTGATTTTTTTGGTTATCATGAAGGGGTGAGGCCTTCCCAATCCTATAAAGGCACGATAGAACGTCTTCGAATGGGAATCAAGACCAAACTGGAGACTGAAGCTCATACGCCGTCGTCCCTTCCCAACTGCGATTGGGGATGTAACTGGGGATGCTCATAGGATTTTGAGTTGAATTGCCAAGAGGAACAGCAGGGGAATGGGCATGCGTTTATGCGTTTCGATCAACATCGAAAAGCAGACGCTTTTTTGAAGCCAGTTTTTGTATGCACCCAAGCGTAACAGCACGTCGAGCTTTCTTGCAAGATCTTGCCCAGACTGCTGACAAAATCATCAGCGTCGATATCATTACGAATATGGAACTCAGTGGAACTGCTCCGTAAATCTTTCCACTTCAACTCTCAATTCGTAGATGTCTCCCATCATGGTCATAAACTCTGGTTCTCCGCAGTCCAGAGTTGACCTCACCGCAGAAGCTATCTTTTGCTTGGTGTCGTTGTTCAGTTCATCGGTGGACAGGACCGTCAGCAAATTCCCAAGGCAGATCATCCGTCGAAAACGTGCTGATGAATCCTCTTTATCGATGTCTGTCAGATCTTTTAAGCTATGACACTCGCAGGCGCGCCTGATGTGACCTGGCAACCTCCAGTGGTCACACAAGAGTGTGCCAAAAAAGCCGCTCGAAGGTAGTGAGTAATGCCTTTCTGCCTCATAAAACAAACGGCCCTCTTTATTGCAAAACAGCTGAAGTCTCTTGTAATGATCAGGAAAGAACTTCAGGTAGACCAGCTTGCCGATGTCATGCAAGATGGCTGCAGACCATAATTCCTCAAAGGAGAGGTGGGGTTCGTATCTCTTGGCCAGGTATTTGGTGCAAAGGGCAGCATAAAAAGAATGGAACCAAAACCTCTTGAGCTCCTCCTTCTTATCTATGGCCAATGTGTTGACCACAGATAGTGAAAGGACCATACGATAAATCTCGTTGAGTCCCAGAAACGCAATTGCAAATTTTACCGCTGTCATCTCCCTGGACAGTCCATAATAGGCCGAGTTAGCGACTTTGAGCACCTGGGCCGCCAGCGCCGGCTCGCCGCTGACAAGCTCGGCCACGTTTGCTATGTCCGCATCACCGCCTTCGATCAGATTCTGAATCTTGCTTACCACCTCCGGCAAGGCGGGAAGCGCAAAATGCTCACGAAGAAATGTTTTTGGGTCAATCTCAATGGAGGCTAGTTCGGTCATAAGCTCATCATGCCAAAAAAGTTCCTTCTTTCCTTGCCAATGGCGCCAAGAGTTTGCAGGACAAATGGACACTAACTAACGGTGAATTGCATTTTATGTGCCAACTGAAACGGCCCAAATTGGTATAATCATGAATATCTGGCCACGATGCCTGGGCATGATTGGTCCGCCGTAGGCGGGCCGTAGGCGGATTGATATCGCCTGGAAGAAAAAGCCTTCATCCACCAGGTTATTGAGAACTTACGACAACCCTGACACAGCCTTTGGCTTCAGTATTCCCGCTCACTGGCAACGACAGTCCCTTGTCTGCCAATAATTTGACACAGCAAGGCTTGGAATTTGACGTATAAAAAAACTAGTGGATGGTCGGGCCATCCCTCTTCAAGACCTCCTCTTTTAAGAACTGGAAGACCCCGTACTCCTCAGCGTCCGGTTTAAATTCGCCAAGGGCAACCCCTGGAATGATATCCCTTGCAATAGGATCGCTTACAGACACCTTCTGTTTTATCAGCCTAAGAGTATTTGTTTTGTCGTTGTACATGATAACAGGGCCAAAAGATTTTCTTTCACCTTCTTCATGGCAATGCCCAAACATCACGTAGTCATTCACCATCACCTCCGCAGGCGCTGGCTCGTAACCCATGATTTCAGCAAAAAGATCCAGGATCTCCATGACTCCATCGGAATCTGCCCTGGCAAAGGCCTCAAGCCCCTCATCGGCCATCTCTTCTATGTCCCTTTTTTCATAACGAAGATCTAACAACTCCGAAGCGCGATCTTGCACATAGCGAAGAGCCTCACGACCTTTGCACATGAGAATATCTGAATCCTTTAAGATCTTGATAATGTTTCGAATGCTGATCATTTCCTTCAATTCAGGACTCTTGCGCAGTGTCACATCATCAGGGGTCGTGTTCCCGTAGAGGGGAAGTTCGTTATCCAAGACAAGTACCTCTGCCCTGCCTTCATCCAACTCTCGAACATAAAGATCGAGGTCTCTTCTTTTTTCAAAAACAAAAGGACTTAGGGCAAGAAGTCTCCGCATCGATTCCTTGTCCACCTTGCGAGATACCCCGGAAGGTCCTACAGACAGGGAAACGGTCCTTGAAATCCTGTCTATTAACATCTTTTTTTTCAGGTTCTCTTTAAATGACATGTGGCCCTCCTAACCCGGAAAAACCGGAATCAGTAGGTTAAGGACACTGTTCTTCCCAGACCGCCTTCATGGCTTGCAATGATTAATACCATACCGACGGCGCGAGGTAAACCCAAAAGGTCCTTTCCCTTGACTCCAACTCATCGTTCTGATAGTTTTTTTTATATTTCAAAAAGGAGTCAACCATGGATCTCTATAAAGCAATCAAGGGCCGCAGAAGCATCCGGAGATTCAAACCGGATCCGGTCCCTGAAGATGTCCTTGCGAGTATCCTGGAGATGGCCATCTGGGCGCCATCTGGCATGAACTTGCAAAACTGGCATTTCGTGGTGATTACTGGGGACCGAAAGGAAGCCCTTGTTGAAATATCAAGCAAGGGTTATGACTACATAGAGCCGGTCCTTAGGGAGGTATTTGCCGAAAAGCCTGGAGTGGTGGAGTTCACCAAGAAATTTTTCAAGCGGCTCGGAGGCGCTCCGGCCATTGTCTTTGCCTATTATGCGCCAACCAGGGAAAGGCCCGAAACGAGCATTCAAACCGTGGCTGCAGCCATCCAGAATCTCTTGCTGGCAGCCCACGCCGAGGGATTAGGCGCCTGCTGGATGACGGGTCCCGTGCACGTAGCCCGCCAGATCAACGAGTTCCTTGGCATTGCCGACATGACATTGGTGGCAGTCATCCCTCTCGGCTATCCTGATGAGTCACCTCCTGCCCCGAAACGCAAGCCAAACCGGGTGATCTACGAAGGGTTCTAAGGCAACCAGGCTATCAGACATGAAATTCAGGCGACTCCTGGAAAAGATGGTCAGTACCCAAATCGAGGTCCGCGGCATCCACGACCAGAGGGTGCTGGAAGCCATGCGGAAAGTTCCCCGTCATCTTTTTGTCAGTGAGGCCCTCCAGGACCAGGCCTTCGGAGACTTCCCTCTTCCAATTGGAGAAGGCCAAACCATATCCCAGCCGTTTATCGTGGCCGAGATGACACAGGCCCTTGAATTGACCCAAAACGACCGCGTACTCGAAATCGGGACCGGTTCGGGTTATCAAACGGCGATCCTTGCTGAACTGGCCTACCGGGTCTATACCATTGAACGGGTACGCAAGCTATTCATCGGGGCCCGAAAGATTCTTGACCAGTTGCATTACCACAACGTGGTTGCAAAGTGCTCCGATGGAACCTTGGGATGGGCAGAGGAAAGTCCTTTTGATGCAATCATAGTCACAGCCGGCGCTCCGGAAGTGCCAGACGCCCTAGTCGAACAACTTGAGGAGGGAGGCCGCATGGTTATCCCGGTGGGAGGGAGACTTTCACAGACCCTCCTCAAGATCGAGAGGCGCGAAGATGGCATTCGCAAAACCAACTTAGGGGGTTGCCGGTTCGTAAAGCTCATTGGAAACCATGGCTGGAAGGAATATTAGGCCGTGCTGAGGAGGCTCTACGACTGGGTTCTTCACTGGGCAGAAACTCCCTATGGAACGTGGGCGCTGTTTCTTTTGGCCTTTTGCGAGTCCTCCTTCTTCCCGATTCCGCCTGATGTTCTCTTGATAGCCCTTTGCGTTGGCTTGCCCAGGAAATCCCTCAAATATGCCTTGGTCTGTTCCGCCGGATCTATATTGGGAGGTTGTGCGGGCTATTTCATCGGCTGGCAATTCATGGTTAGTATAGGAGATGCCATTATCCGGTTTTACGGATTGCACGACAAGTATGAATATATCCGGCAGCTCTATACTACTTACGATGCCTGGGCAGTGGGGATTGCCGGGCTTACCCCCATTCCCTACAAGGTCTTTACGATTACGGCCGGCGCCTTTCATATCAACTTCGTGGTTTTTCTCATTGCATCTGCGGTTTCCAGATCAGCAAGGTTCTTCGTGGTAGGAGGTCTCATCTATATATTCGGCCCGAAAATCCAGTCGTTTATTGATCGGCATTTTAATACTCTGGCTGTCGTTTTTGTGATATTGTTGATTTTAGGTTTTATTGTTATCAAGTGCTTTTTCTGAGGGAAAAGACGGTGAACAAAACAAAGCTTAACAACTTGCTGATTTTGCTGGTAATAACAGGACTGCCAGCCCTCGCCTCAGCGGAATTCTACAAATACGTGGACAAGAACGGCAACGTTCGCTTCACGGACAACCTCGCCAATGTCCCGGCTGATCAGCGGTCACAGGTTGACGAATATGAGGACCTCCCTTATCCGTCAAGCCAAGAGGAGAGGACCGAAGTGGAGGCAGACAAAGAACTGGCCCGCGAAAAGTCTGATCAACCGGCCGAAGCAGGGTGCCCACCAAAAGAACCTCTGGTCGAAAGAATGAAGAGTAATGCTGCGGCGCAGAAACTGAAAGAGACCGGAGCGAGGTTACGAGAAGAATATGAGGCTCTCATAAAGGAAAGAGAACAACTCGACAAAATATCAACGATACGCATGACACCAGCCGCGCGGAAAGAACTTGTCGAGAAAATAACGGACTTTAACGCAAGAATTAGAGACTACGAAAAAAGAAAAGACGCATATAACAAAGAAACTCAAGCCCACAATGCCAGCATAAAAGATGCACGGAGGACCCTCTTACCCAAGGAGCAGCCAACAGATTGAGAAATTAGAAGCGACGCCACCATGACTGAAAGGCCGCGCCTAATCATCATTTCAGGCCCTACCTGCGTTGGTAAGACCCGTACGGCCATTGCCCTGGCCGAGCCCCTTGCAGGCGAAATCATCAGCGCTGATGCCATGCAGGTTTACAGGCATATGGATATCGGCACGGCAAAGCCCACCGAACAAGAACGAGATCGCGTGCAACATCATTTGATTGACGTAGTGGACCCTGACGAATCCTTCAGTGCAGCCCGGTTCAAGTCCATCGCAGAGCCTTTGATTGGAGAGCTGCATGAAAAAGGGCTCCCTGTTTTTGTAGTTGGCGGCACCGGTCTCTATATCAAGGCCATTACCCAAGGGCTCTTCAGGGCCCCAAGAACGGACGAGGCTATCCGGAAAAGGCTGCGAGCCGAGACTGACGCCCGCGGCTCACGGGTGCTCCACAAGCGCCTTCAGGCAGTCGATCCAGTGGCCGCGCTAAACATCCACCCCAACGATGCCTATCGTATCATACGGGCCCTGGAAATCTTCGAAGTCACGGGAAAGCCCCTTTCTGAACATCACCGTGCCCACGGCTTTTCGGAAAATCCCTACCGAACGCTCAAGATCGGCCTTTTCGTGGATCGCCACATCCTGTATGATCGAATCAACAAGCGTGTGGACGAGATGCTTGCATCAGGATTGCTGGAAGAGGTAAAAGGGTTGCTGGACAAAGGGTACAGCCCTCGCCTTAAGTCCATGCGCTCTATCGGCTACCGCCACATGACAGACCATTTGCAGGGGAAGGCCACATGGGACGAAACCATAGACCTTTTCAAGCGTGATACCCGCCGCTATGCAAAGCGACAGTTGACATGGTTCAGAACAGATCCGGAAATCGAGTGGATCAAACCGTCAGACGTTGACGTCATGCGAAAAAAGGTGGTAGGGTTCTTGACAAGATAGGCGCCCGGTCCGTAATCTCCATGATCCGCACGAAGGGCCTGAGAAACTGAACACAAGAACCGGAATCATCGATCATCTGTCATGGCAACTACTGCTTCAGAAAGACTACGACGACTGCTGAGCCTTTTTTCGCGTGAAGATCGTCTGTTGATCATCATCAACGCAGACCCGGATGCCATGGCCAGCGCCATGGCTTTGAAACGCCTTTTGTGGCGGCAAGTGTCTGCCACCTGTATCGCCCATGTGAATACCATCAGTCGACCCGACAATCTGGCCATGATCCGGCTCCTTAAGCTGGATCTCCTCCCCTTTGAAAAGGCGTCCCCAGAGCAATTCACACGCTTTGCTATCGTCGACTCCCAACCATCCCACTGCGAGGAGCTTGGGGGCATCGGTTTTGATGTCATCATCGACCACCATCCTGCCAGCGGCGATGAGGCCACCTTCGTCGACATACGCCCGGAATACGGCGCCGTATCCACCATCATGACCCAGTATCTGCGGGCTGCCAAGATAAAACCCTCTGTAAAGCTCGCCACCGGGCTCTTCTACGGCATCAAGACAGACACAAGCAACTTTGAGCGAAAGTCCGTCATGGAAGATGTGAATGCCTTTCAGTTTCTCTTTCGTTACGTAAACGTGCATATGGCAAGGAGGATTGAGCAGGCGGAACTTACCCTGGATTCTCTGAAATACTACCGGAGGGCGTTGGAAGCGATGCGCGTGCGAAAGCGCCGCGTCCATGTGCACCTGGGGCCTGTGTCAAACCCTGATGTGTGCGTGTCCATTGCAGATTTCTTTATGAAAATTCATGATATTGCCTGGACTGTTGTGTCTGGCGCCTATCAGGGCCGGTTGGTTATCATTGTCAGGAACGACGAGATTCGAAAGAATGCCGGCAGGCTATTGAGTAACGTTTTTGGGCACTTGGGCGCCGCCGGAGGACACAAGGGAATGGCCAGGGCCGAGATCCCTCTGGAGAACCTGGAAGGTGTGGTTCAATACAAGGATGACAAGGTAATGTCTCGATGGATTGCCAGACAGCTAGACAAACACACGCAGGCATGAAAGCTACGCTCATCACCTGTTCAACAGATTTCTGATGGCAATAAGTTCCTCCCTGAGCTGTTCAATGGTGAAGGGTTTGCTGTTGCGCGCTGCGAGGCCGTCATCTCTTTGGCGCTCCTTGAGATACTGTTTGGCGCCAGCTATGGTATATCTCTTTTCGTAGAGCAACTCCTTAATCTCCAAAATGATCTCTATATCACGTTTTCTGTAAAGGCGTTGCCCTGAGCGAGACCTGACAGGGCTGATCCTTGAGAACTCCGTCTCCCAGTACCGCAGTACATACGGCTCAAGACCGGTTGCAGCGCTAACCTCACCGATCCTGAAATACCGTTTTGCGGGTATCTCGGCCTCTATGGGCCTCATTGATTTGCTCCTTCAGCACCCGGCTGACCTTGAAACTCACTACTTTCCTGGCAGGAATTGTCATGGCCTCGCCTGTTTGCGGGTTCCTCCCCTGCTGTGCCTTTCTTTCACGGACAGCGAATTTTCCAAAGGCCGAAATCATGACCGGCTCCCCGCTTGTCAAGGAGCTTTTGACTAACTCAAGGGCTGCATCAACAATCGCCGCGGTCTCTCGCTTCGGAAAGCCGACTCTCTCGTAAATCGCCTCAACGATGCTTTTCTTGTTCATATTTGATTATTCGTTTCTCGGTCTACCCTGCTGGCAGCTCGGCCTTAAACCGTCGCAGGGTCTTCTGGGTAACGGCTACGTGAATGCTGTTGACCTCGCTATCAGTAAGATTTCTTTCAAAAGAACGATACGTTAACCTCAAAGCCATGCTCTTTTTCCTCGCCGGGATTGGAGAGCCTTTATAGACATCAAATATCTCCACGCCATCGATCAGCTCCTGGCCCAGGCCTTCAATGAAATCCAAAACACTCTGGGCCTCAACAGCATCATCTACAATCAAGGCGATATCCCGCGCAGTGGCCGGAAACCTGGATATCGGCCTTACGCGTTTTTCCTCGGAACAGAGACAGACAACCTGTTCAAAGTTCAGGTCAAGGCAATAGGCCGGTTGCTTCAATTCAAAGTTGTGCAAGACCTGACCGGTCACTTCTCCCACTGTGCCCACTGATTTCTTGCCTGAATACACCTCAGCGGCATGGCCGGGTCTCAGGTAAGCATGACCCGGACCCTTCAGTGCCCTAAAGCTCACATGGGGAATATTCAAAGCTGCACACAAGGTATCAACGATCCCCTTGATATCAAAAAAATCCAGCTTTTCTTCCTGGACATTCCATGTGCTATTGTGCTTCGCCCCGGTCCAAAGGCCGGATATCATCTCCACCTCTTCAGGAAGTTCATCATGGCCGGTCTTCAAAAAGATCCTGCCCAGTTCAAAAATCCTCAGGTTCTCGTTTCGCTGCGTGCTATTTCTAAACATAGTAGTCAGCAGGCCTGGAAGCAACGAGGTCCTCATGACGCCAAGCTCTTCGGTGAGAGGGTTAACGATAGACACCATCCGCCGACGCGGGTCGTTATCTGCGAGCAGAAGCCTGTCACAGGCATCTTCGCCTATGAAACTGTACGTTACAATCTCCGAAAACCCACAGCCGGCAAGGACCTGGCGGAGCAGATCCCGGACCCGAAACCGTTTTTCCTGTTCCTTGGCCACCACATGCGAGACGGGTTGGGTGGTGGGGATCTTATTGTAACCACTCAACCGCGCCACCTCCTCCATGAGGTCCTCTGGGCGTTCGATATCCACACGGCAAGTTGGCGGCGCCACCTTGAGCCTATCTTCATCCAGGACCTCAACGCCAAACTCAATGGATTCCAGGTGAGAGACAATCGCGTCCCGGCCTAATCCCGTGCCCAGGAGCCGGTTCGTGCGATCCACGCTGAGTTCTATCACCCTTTCAGGAATTGGCCGCGGGTAAACATCAATGACGCCGGCAGCTAGCTTCCCACCTCCCATCTGAACCATAAGTTGAGCTGCCCGATCCAAGGCCCTTACTATCCCTTCAGGGTCTACGCCCCTTTCAAACCGGTGTGACGATTCGGTGCTCAAACCGAGCCTCTTGGCGGTACGCCTGATGGTGATTGGATTAAAATAGGCGCTTTCAATAAGCACACGAGTCGTATCATCTTCGATTTGCGATTCAAGCCCGCCCATGATCCCGGCCAGAGCCACAGGCCCTTTGCCGTCGCAGATCATGAGCGCTTCATCTGTAAGGTTGCGTTCCGTGCCGTCCAGGGTGGTAAAGATCTGCCCCTCTTTCGCTGTTCTTACAACGATACGATGCTCGGCCAAGCGGTCGAAATCAAAGGCATGCAAGGGTTGACCAGTCTCCATAAGGACAAAATTGGTCACATCCACCACGTTGTTGATGGCCCGGAGCCCCACGGAATTCAACCTGTCTCGTAGCCAGAAAGGAGAGGGGGCTATGTGGACATCTGTGACGAGCCGCGCGGCATACCGAGGACAGTGATCTGGGACTTCGATGGTCACTGACGCAAGCTCCTCAATGGGTGTTTCGCCTGATGGGAGCTTCACCTCCGGGTAATTCAACGGCACGCCAAGAATGGCTGCCACCTCACGGGCTATGCCAATGACGCTGAGACAGTCAGAACGATTTGGGGTAAGGTCAAACTCGATGACGGTATCTGAGAGGCCAAGGGCCGCGGCAACCCCCCTGCCTGGTACGCTTGACTCAGGAAGCACAACTATGCCGGATCTATCCGTTCCAAGGCCAAGCTCTGCTTCAGAACACAACATGCCTTCTGAAACTTGTCCCCGGATACGACCGGCTTCAATCGTATCGCCTGAAGGAAGCTGAGTCCCGGGAAGCGCTACCGGCACCAAGTCGCCCTTCTTGATATTGGAGGCTCCGCAAACGATGGACTTAACTCCCGCGCCTACATCCACTTTGCACACGGAAAGTGTGTCGGCATCAGGATGGGGTATTATTTCAACAAGACGTCCCGCCACAACGCCATCCAGATAAGCATATCGATCTGAAAGGGCGTCCACCTCCAGTCCGGCCATGGTAAGAGCCTCGGCAAGCTCAACCACATCCACGTCGACAGTTACATAATCCTGAAGCCAGCTTAGACTAACTTTCATGGGTCAAAACTGTTTAAGAAATCTGATATCATTTTCGTAGAACTTTCTGATATCGTCAATACCGTACTTGAGCATTGCAATACGCTCGATACCCATGCCAAAGGCAAAACCAGTGTAACAGTCCGTATCATAACCCACCATCTCAAATACCGCAGGGTGCACCATGCCGGCGCCCAGAACTTCCAGCCATCCGGTATGGGAACAGACCCGGCAGCCTTTGCCGCGGCAAATCACACACTGTATGTCGACTTCAGCGCTAGGCTCCGTGAACGGGAAGAAGCTGGGACGAAAGCGCAGGCTGGTTTCTTCGTCAAATATTTGATGGACCAGTGTGGTCAGTATCCCCTTCAGGTCACCGAATGAGATATTTTCTCCTACCATCAGCCCCTCTATCTGGTGAAACATTGGCGTGTGAGAAACATCAAAATCGACGCGGTAGACCTTGCCTGGCGCAATGATGCGTATCGGTGGTGATCGCTTTTCCATGACGCGGATCTGGATGGGGGAAGTATGGGTTCGCAAGACCACGTCATCCGAAATATAGAAGGTGTCTTGCATGTCACGGGCAGGATGATCTTTGGGAATGTTGAGGGCCTCAAAGTTGTAGTAATCGAGTTCCACGTTAGGGCCCTCAGCAATCTCAAAGCCGAGTCTCAGGAAGATCTCGGAAATCGCCTGTGTCATTTGCGTAATTGGATGTAAATGCCCTCTGGCAAAGGACCGCCCAGGTAAAGTGACGTCCAGGCCGCCTGAAGGCTCTTTGCTGTCAGCGTCGAGTCTTTCGATGGCCTCCCTGAAGGCGACCTCAAGCCTTGCCTTCACCTCGTTGGCAAGCCTCCCCACCTCAGGCCGATCCGCGGCGGGCACGGTGGAAATCCCTCGCAGGCATTGTGTCACCACGCCTTTGCGCCCCAGGTACCGAGTTCGCAAGAGGTTGACTCCTTGCAGATCGCTGGTTGTCTCCAGGCTCTTCAAGGCTTCCTGTTCTGTTTTCTTCAGTTCCTCCTTCATTAGCGGCAAATATCCATGCGTTTTCCAGTGACAGAACTTCCGATTCTCCGGTTCCCGATCTACGAAGCAGCGCCTGCAGCCATGACCGCCAATTCAGAAAAGGCTTTTGAATCTGAAACGGCCAGCTCCGCCAGTATTTTTCGATCAATCTCGACGCCTGCGCGCTTCAATCCATTGATAAGCCTACTGTAAGAAAGATCGTTAAGGCGTGCCCCTGCGTTGATCCGGGCTATCCACAGTCTTCTGAAGTCACGTTTTCGGGTCCTTCGATCCCTGTATGCATACTGAAGGGCCTTGTCTACGGCATCGGCTGCCGTGCGATACAGCTTGCTGCGACCGCCGCGATAACCCTTAGCGAGCTTTAATATCTTTTTTCGCCTCCTTCTGGCCTTAAATCCTCGTTTGACTCGCATGACTAGTACCTCCTTGGAGTACGTTTTTGACCCTCTTGCCTAACCCGGGATTGAGGAATTGGCGTAAATTTATTCAATTCCTTAATCCCTCAATCATCTATGAGTAATGAACGACTCATACGTAACGAATCAAGCGCTTAACCATGGCAATGTTGGTTTTGTCCACCGTGCCTGGCTTTCTCAGGGTCCGCTTCCTTTTTGTCGTCTTCTTTGTTAGGATGTGGTTTGCATGGGATTTTGAAAATCTTATTTTTCCTGTTCCCGTGACCTTAAAACGCTTTGCAGCGCCACGGTTTGTCTTCATCTTTGGCATTGTATTTGTCCTCTCATCTCTGTTTCGCAATTTCAACCGTCAAGGCGGTGAGTTACAGTTACTCATCCTGTGGCAAAAAAAGCCATCTTGGCTGTAATAGAGCGCCATTGCTTCGAACACGGGAATCCCTTCGCGATCCTCTATGGTCCCGCCTTGGGCGGGTTTCGCCGTCCATTTGATAACTCTATACGAGTTCATCAAAAAGGAATTTCCTATGCAATCAAGTGAAATATACTCGTCTTGGAGCAATAATCTGTCAAGGCATGCTTTTTCGCATCCGAAAGAGGGAATCTGCTGGAAGTTATCTATGGGCAAGAATCATGAACATCTGGCGGCCCTCTCGCCTCGCCTCTTGCTCCACACCGGCGAAGTCCGATGTCTCGTCAGCTATTCGTTTGAGTAGTTCCGATCCACGCTCTGTGTAAGCCAGTTCCCTTCCTCTGAACATGATCGAAACTTTCACCTTATCCCGATTTTCCAAGAACCGTTTGATCTTTCGCAGCTTCACCTGGAAATCATGCTCGCCGGTCATGGGACGGAATTTTATCTCTTTGATTTGATAACCCGACGATCGCTTCCTGGACTCTTGAATCTTTTTGCTCTGTTGGTACTTATATCGACCATAATCCATGATCCGACAAACCGGCGGATTGACCTGAGGGGCAACCTCAACCAAGTCCAACCCGGACTCTTCTGCAATTCCCAGAGCTTCCCTGAGCGCAACAACCCCCAGCTGGTCGCCGTCAGCACTTATCAGCCTGACCTCTTTGGCCCGAATTCTTCGGTTAACATTAATGCGCTTTGCTATGTGCTTCACCTCCTTCTAGATGATTCATAAGTTAAAATTTATAGCAAAAATAGCCCTTTCACGCAATACCTTTCTCTCTAACCGACAAAGATGGGACGCCTGGAAATGTCTTGAGGCAAGGGAAGGTCAAGAAACGGTTTTCCTTTCATCTGAGGTTCAATTTCAGCTAAGAGCTCAGGTAGAGCCATCTTCCTCTGGGCCCCGTCTCTGGTTCGAACATTCAAATACCCTTCAGCCACTTCTTTTGCTCCAATAACCAGAATGTAGGGGATCCATTCTCTTTCTGCCTCCCTTATCTTGCGTCCCATGCTGCTATCTCGATCGTCATAGTCGATTCTATAGGGGATGCCCGACAAAACCTCTCTACATGCCTTATCAAACTTTTCAGAGACCGGAATTATACGCAACTGGACAGGAGCAAGCCAAAAGGGGAAGGCGGCCTTCTGCCCTCTTTTCATACGTATGGCTTGGGTCTCCAGTATGGCATAAAGCACCCTGTCGACAGAACCAGATATAGAGGCATGCAAGAGAAGCGGGTGCTGTTTCTCCCCGCTCTCGTCAACATAGGTTATGTCAAATCTCTCAGGATTTTCAACATCTATCTGCACTGTTGACAGGCAGGCGGCTTTGTTCAGGGCGTCGATGAAGTTGAACTCAAGCTTTGCAACAAAGTAAAACGAGCGCTCCTCCCAAAGTTCAATCAAGGCAGGCCGTCCACAGCGGGAAACGAGATCTTGGACAAAAGGCTTATTCTGTTCAGCGAAATCCCGGACAAACCTGATGGCCACCTCGAAATCAAGGCCAAAGCCTTCCAAACATTCAATGGCCAGGTCGGCCTGGCGGACGAACTCCTCTTTGGCCTGCTCCATATCCTTGGCTAACGTATGAAGGTCCGGCATGGTGAACGTTCGCAGGCGTTTTAGGCCAGCCAGTTCTCCTGATTGTTCACGCCTGAATGAATAATGGGTTAACTCATAGAGTTTACACGGCAGATGGTGATGCGAGATCTGCATGTCATGCTGAATCAGGTATTGGCCAAAACATGCTGCAAACCGGAGAAAGTATTCCTTCTGATCTGAAAGGAGCACATATTGTCGAGCCGGAAACCGCTGCAGGTACAGGTTAAGCTTTGGGTGTTGATAGTCGTACATGATAGGGGTTTCGACCTGCATGCCTCCGTACCGGGTATTGAAGTTGCTCACGTATGTCTCGGCCAGCCGTTTTATCAACTGCCCCTTCGGATACCACCGAAAATTCCCCTGGTCAGAGCCAGGCTCGTAGTCCACCAGCTCCATACGGCGCATCAAGTCGATATGTGGGGGCGATTGCTCGGAGATACGGCTTCCGGACTTCTCGTACCGGAACAGCCGCTGCAGATTCGGCCGGGTCGAAAAAGAAAACCCCTCTGCCGGGCCGCTGTAAGCGGATTTGCCTTCCGGCGTCATGATCATCCACTCGGACTCCAGCGTCTTTTCTGCCTTGATGGCTTGAGATTCTTCAGCCTCATCAGCTTTATCAGCATGCCCGGATGGCGTGATGGTCTTGGCCAGCTCAGACAAGGGATGCCCTTTGCATGATATCTCAAAAGCCTTGTAATAGCCAAAAGGGGCTCGTATTATCTTCAAGTGGTTGTGGCTTTGAAGCCGGGTGAAGATCTCATCCAGCAGCTTCACAGCGACCCGGGGGGAACTGAGTGAGCTTGAAAGATGGGCATATGGATAGATTACCAGATTCTCCGCGCCTATCTGTGCTGCAAGAGTCAAGACTTCTTCGGTCACTTGGTCGGCTACGGAACCAACATTGGCGTTATCGCCCTTTTCGGCTGCCATGAAAACCACCAAGGCTTCGCTGACATCTCCCTCCGACTTGGACTTGTCGAGTTCCCCGGGCAAGGCCGCGGTGGTTTCGCCCGTTACACGAAACGAGAACCTATCTGCATGTATTAGAAGAATACGCATCCAAAAAACACAAAAGGCATCTGAAAGCACATCAACCCAGATGCCCCATCCATTTTGAACTTTAAAACATAACTTAAGCTGCTCTCGTAATAAAATCGCGCCGCGATTTTCTGCAGCGCGGCTTTGCCGCACGAAACCCACGAAAAAAGGAAATCCCCATACAACCAGGTTGAAAATCTAGTATCATATATAAACATGTCCACGAAAAGTCAAGACTAAGTTTGGCAATGTGTCAGCCCGCAAGCTGGTATCCGATTGACTCTGAGGTCTCTTTCCTATAACCTCACTTCCGGTCAGTATTTGAAGATGTTCGTCATGTTGTTGAAAGGACAATCTAATGAACGTCCAAAGGCTTGTTGAAGCCCTACTGGACGACACCCGAAACCTTCTTGCAAAAGCGCCAAGAGAGCCGATTGAGCGTTTCGTGCAAGGGCTTGACCAGGCAGAGAGGATTTTTTGTGGGGCCCAGGGAAGATCCGGATACGTCTTGAGGTGTTTTTGCATGCGCCTGATGCATTTGGGATATAGAGCCTACTTTGCCGGCGAAACCATCACCCCCGGGGTTGGCGCGGGAGACATCGTTGTCGTCGTTTCGGGTTCGGGCCAAACCAGATTCACGTATGAATTTGTCGAACTGGCACAGCGCCGGGGAGTCACAACCTATGGTGTAATCGGGGTTGAAGATTCCCCCGTGGCAAGGGCCCTGGATCATGTCATTTGTCTTCCAGGAGGATCAAAGGCAGACATGACCCACGAGCCCGTGTCTCTCCAGCCTTTGGGATCTTTGTTTGAACAGGCCGCCTTTGTGTTGTTGGAAGCGGTCGTGCTGGAGTTGTTCCAGAGGCAAGGCAGCAATCATCAGGCGTTGCTCAACCGACATGCCAACCTGGAATAGTACAAATTCCACGGCAACGTCAAAGTCGAACAATGAATTTCTAAGACACTGCAGTAGTTTTGAGGTGCAACGATGAAACCGGTTCTTCAATTGGCTTTGGATTTTGTTGATCTAAAACGGGCCGTAAAGAATGCTCGGGCCGCTGTGGAGGGTGGAGCGGACTGGATCGAGGCTGGAACACCCTTAATCAAGAGTGAGGGGCTTGAGGCGGTCAGGGAGCTGAGGAGGCTATTCCCTCGGGCAACGATTGTCGCTGATATGAAGATCATGGATGCAGGTCGCATCGAGGTTGAAACTGCTGCCAAAGCAGGCGCCAACGTAGTCGATGTCCTGGGCGCTGCAAGCGACGCCACGATTCGCGAATGTATCCAGGCAGCAAAAAACTACGGGGCCAGGATTGTCGTGGATCTCATCGCAGTCAAGGACCCTGTGTCGCGAGCCAGGGAGGTTGAGGGCTTTGGAACTGATTACATAACGATTCATTGCTCCATAGACGAACAGATGGAGGGGAAGGACCCCTTTGAAACGCTTCGCAAAGTTGCTCAAAGCGTCTCTGTGCCCGTGGGGGTGGCAGGGGGAATCAACTCAGAGACAGCTCCCAGGGCCCTGGAGGCGGGGGCATCGATTGTGATTGTGGGTGGAGCCATCACAAAAGCTGTTGATCCTGAAAAGGCGGCCAAAACCATCAAAAAGGCCATGAAAGAAATGGTTGCCATTCCCACAAGGCTCTTTAAAAGAGGATCGGAGGCGGAGATTCGAGAAATCCTTGAGAAGGTCTCTGCAGCGAACTTGTCAGATGCCCTGCACAGAGGCGGCGTGATGGAAGGCCTGCGGCCTCTGTTTCAAGGGATCAGGCTTGTGGGCCGGGCGCTCACAGTCAGGACCTATCCCGGAGATTGGGCCAAGCCGGTCGAAGCCATTGATATTGCTGAACAAGGAGACGTGATCGTCGTTGACGCAGGCGGCCTGGGACCGGCTATTTGGGGCGAACTGGCCACCCATTCCGCCCTGCAAAGGGGACTGGCAGGTGTGGTCATAGACGGCGCCATGCGCGACACCTGTGACATCAGCCAGATGAAATTGCCCGCCTTCACAAAATTGATCATGCCTAATGCAGGCGAACCTAAGGGCTTCGGCGAAATCGGCGTGCCCGTGACAGTAGGCAATCGAAAAGTTGAAACCGGCGACTGGATTCTAGGAGATGATGACGGGGTTGTGGTGCTGCCAAAATCAATGGCTACCGAGTACGCCAACCGTAGCATGGACGTATTGGAACGAGAAAACCGCATCCGCGAGGAAATCAAGGAAGGAAGCACCCTCAGCAAGGTGACTGAACTGCTCCGCTGGGAAAAGAAATAGCCTCCTATCGTTGCCTTTTCAGTCGGAGCTTACGGGCTTTTTCCCTGGCGGTCTTCACCATGGACAGAATCACGAAATAACCTGCCAGGGCAATGACGATGCCGGTGATGGCGCCACCTAACGTGAGGGAAAGAAAGACGTGCCTGCCGGAATACCAAAATGTCTCCCAGGAAGGGTTTGAAAGGAAACCAGCTTTTACCGGGTAGCCGAGCAGCTTTGCCCCCACCTTGTAATTGAACCAGTAGATAAAAGGCGCGGTGGCCGGATTTGTAAGCCATACGCTTACAGCCGCTGCCACTTTGTTGACTTTGAACAAGGCGGCAAGGGGCACGGCTATCAGCATCTGGAATCCCATGGTCGGAGACATGGCAACAAAAAAACCTACCGCTGCCCCCCATGCGATCTGTTCAGGGCTGCCGTGGAGGCGGATGAAACGGTCATAGAAATACCGGGCAAACCTCCTGATGCGACCGGGCGATGGATCTTGCCATTGCGGGTCATACTCAGGCGATGGGTTCGACCATTCCGGGTCATGCCCGGTGGGGCGGCGCCCGTCTTCTGTAGGTTGTTGTTCCTGCAAAGCGTTTCTCACAAGAATGATTACCTGGTTGATCGTTTCCAGAAAAGTTTGAAAACAGGCTCTCCAAAAATTTATTTCTTATCAGGATTTTTGTCCAAATTCCACAGAAAACCAATAACCACGATTTTCCCAACACCCCAAGAAGTACTGAGGTGTGCTGCCAAAGGACTGATTGCTGTTTAGGAATCCGGTTTGCGCAGTAAAAGACCAGCCCAACCCTGATCGCGCAAGTAGGCCTTCTCCTCCGCCTCGTTGTGGATGTACGGTCTTGAAATGAGTTCTTTCTGGCCTTTGCAAAACCCTGCCAGTATCAGCCACCCCCCTGGCCGGACAGCCCTCCAGAGGCTCTGATGCGCTTCAACGTGGACTGAAGGCGCCAGGTTGGCCAGCACAACGTCAAAGGGTCCGCGGCAGCACGACAATTTGGCCAGAACCAAATAGACCCTCGATCCTGCAATGGGATTGAGCTGCAGGTTGACTCGTGCAGCAACCACGGCCTCAGCCGAAATGTCCACGGCAAGCACGTTGAGCCCCCCGAGGGCTGCACCAGCCAACGCCAGAATGCCGCTCCCGCATCCTGCGTCAAGCGCCCAGGCCCCACGCACGGGCGGCAACCCAAAGTCGCCTGCAAGGAGGACGTCCAGCAACTCTAATGACATGCGGGTGCTCGGATGACTTCCGTCGCCAAAGGCCTCCTTTGCGTCAATGCGGAGCACGGTCTGGCTGCCTTCGGGTTCGACGTGCTCGAGGGGCGGAGCCACCACGAGCCGGGAAGAGACACGGACAGACTGTGGCTTTCCTTGCTCCCCACCAACACCATCATAGGCCTCAAAACCCCTGAGATCAATACCGAGCGGCTCCGAGAGACCGTATTCTCTCTCAAGTAGCCTCACCATCCCTTCTATTCCTGCAAGCCGGGAGTCAACCTGCGCATTTCGTTTGATGATCCCCTTGACAAGCCAGACGCCGGTCGTTCCCGCAGGCTCTTCCCAGACAGGTGAACCTGTGAAACCGCCAAGCGCTTCACTCACAGTCTTTCTTAGCCGAAAAGGCGTACTCACCGCCACTTCTATCCATGGTTGACTTGTGTGCGCTGCCATGTTCTTGTTAATTCCTGAATCGTGGTAAATTTTCTTTCTCCTTTTTTGTTCAGGATTGTCCAAGTTAGATCATATCGTTACCACAATAGCTGGTGTTTTATGAACACAAAGGTGTTTGCTACCCTGTTTTTGGCTGTTTTTTCCGTCACACTGGGCGTGGGCTTGGTGGTTCCTTTGCTGCCGGTCTATGCCCACAAATTGGGCGCAACCGGACTTTCCATAGGCTTTATCTTCGGGGCCTTTTCCCTGTCAAGAACGGCCTTTCTCCCCTTTTTTGGCAGAATGTCGGATATTAGGGGCCGGAAACCCTTCATCACAACCGGGCTTCTGGGCTATTTCCTGGTCTCAATCGCCTTTGCATTTTCCGAAAGCGTGGAAATCTTTATCCTGATCCGCTTCTTGCAGGGAATTGCGTCGGCCATGATCCTGCCCGTGGCCCAGGCCTATGTCGGGGAAATCACGCCCGCGCAAAAGGAAGGCTTCACCATGGGCCTGTTCAACATGTCCCTTTACGCGGGTCTGAGTCTCGGACCGGCTGTCGGGGGCGCGGTCAACGATGCCTTTGGCATTCAGGCATCCTTTGTGGGCATGGGGCTGGTTTCGCTCATTGGTTTCCTCCTGTGTCTTGTCTTGCTGCCGCCCAGAAGCAAGGAAAGGCCTCTTGTAAAGCCCAAGCTGCCGGTTCGTTACGCAATCCTCATCAGAAACAGATACATCTGCGCCCTTTTCATGTTCCGCTTGGCCTACACCACGTGTATCGGGATCGTGTGGGCCTTCCTTCCCCTTTTTGCAGACTCTGATTTCAATCTGTCAAGCTCGTCTATCGGAATCCTGGTTATGCTCGGGGTGCTCACCTCCGGTCTTTTACAGACCCCAATGGGCCTTATGGCTGATCGCTTCAGCAAGAGAGTCCTGATCGTTGTGGGTGGAATGGTGACTGCGGGGGCCATCTTTTCATTCGTTTACACTCAGGGGTTCTGGGGGCTCTTTGCGGCCAACATCTTGTTCGGAATCGGCGGAGGGATTGCAATACCGGCTGTCATGGCCATGACAGTCATCTTGGGACGTCACACAGAGTCCATGGGCTCTATCATGGGCCTTTTGACCATGGGCCACAGCCTGGGAATGCTTGTGGGCCCTATTCTGGCAGGCCTGATGATGGATGCCTTTCGATTGGAGCTGGCCTTTGTGGGAGGCGCCGGTGTCATGGGAATTGGGGTTTGTGTTGCGCTTGCGTTCACATCCGGCTTCAAAATGAGTATAGAGGAAAACCAAAAACGAGACGCCACTATTCTCGTCAAAACCCCTAAGTAAGGCCGAAAGTACTATTACTATTCCTCCAAAACCTTTAGTCCAATACTCCATCACCCCGGCACTCCAATTGTGGAGCGAAACGGAGCTAACAGGGCTCCGTCATTCTCCAAGGTAGTCCAGTCAAATCATAGAGATTATCGCCGGATCTTTTTTGATAAATTCGTGCTGTTCTCAAGGCGTCAGCCGCAAATTCGAAGCACGTGCTGTTCTCAAGGCGTCGCAACTCCTTCTAATTTGGGGAAACTCGAAAGACTTTGACGTTTCCCTGACGGAACTAACCCTGATTCACCGGCAAAAAAAATGAAAAACCTCGTTGCGCTTGAGAAATCAAGCAGATAGAATGCTTTTGACATAACAAAACTATCATCAACGAGGTGACACGATTATGGCACAAGGAGCGCTACCTTTCAAGTACGAAGAGCAACTCCAAGGTGGAGGCATGACGGCGCTGGCGGGATTGCCGGTTTACTTGGATTTGGCTCATGTGATGGGGCTATCGAGGTCAGCAGAAAAACACCTGGAAGTGCGAGCAAGTGGTCGTGGGTGGATGATCTAGATATTCTTGAGGCGGATGAAGGTTTTTGTCGGGTTTTGCAAAGGACATACATGCAAGGGTTGTCTCGCCAGGTTCGTCGAGCCTTAGAGCGTCGCTGGGCCAAAGAGGGCCGCAGATCAGTTCCTTCGCCCTCGTCGGCATTTCATGATAGTGAGCAGGAGAGACTGCGACGGCCGGGCAAGGCGTTTATTCCCGCTGCCAACAGGTATTTGTATGGTTTTGCGGAAGTGAATAGGGATTTTTTGGCTATAGGCCAATCCTTGTCTGTTTTAGGCCTGTGTGTTCAAAACGGAAGGCCCATGGCGTCCCGGGCGTCGCCAGCCAGCCCCTAGACCCAGAAAAAGCCTTTCGGGAAGAACATCAAGCCCTTAGTAGCGATGAAGCAGATGCAGAAAGACAAAAGGGGCGCTGCAACCCAACTAAGCATCATCTTCCTCATAAGATCGAACCGAACCGTCTCCATTCCCTTCAATGCCCCGACACCTACGATTCCACCAATAATACAAAATGTGGTTGAAACAGGCATCCCCAAACAGGTGAATATGAAGACATTTGTTGCAGCACCAAATTGAGCGGCAAAGCCTGAATAGGGGTCCAGGGTGGTGATTCCTTTGCCTACCGTTTCTATCACCCGAGGGCTCAGAAACAAGGCTCCCAAGAACACGAACAAGGCGCCGCCGCAAGAAGCCGCCGTCGGGCTGAACAAACCGCCATGGACCGCACCGCCAAGGACTGTGGCCAGTTCATTGGCCCCCGTCGTATAGGCGATAACAATGGCGCACAGAATGAGAAGACTTTTGAGAATCGTTTCAATCCGAAACACGGAAAAGCGTGAGAGCGTCTTTTCCATGAGTTTGTAAATCAACAGGGCGGAAAACAGCGCCCCCAATGGTGAGACGATCCATGAAAGCACGATCTTGGCCACAAATTCCATACTTACCGGGATGCCGGATGCCATGCCGGCGCCCGTAAAACTGCCGACAATGACCTGATGGGTGGACAGAGGAAGTTTTTTCCAGTTAGAAAAAGCGATGAGCAACGCGGAAACGATCAGGGAAACCCCTAGAATGGAGAAGTTCACCTCCAGCAGGTCATTGCCCACGGTTTTCATGACCTTCTGGCCCTGCAGGACGGCGCCAAGCAGAACAAAGGGCCCGAAAAGGCATAGGGCTTTCTTGAACTTTAGGATCTCACATCCGATGCAGATACCTAAGGCATTGGACGTGTCATTGGACCCGACGACAAAGGCGATGAAGACGCAGCCTATGAGCGGAAGCAGTGTGGCCATCCCGGGCATTGAAAATCCACCTATCTCATACTCACATTAATCACCTGGAGATAGTCACTGGCATCTTCGATGATGTCGCTTACACTCGTGAGGCTCGAAACAAAATCCGACAGGGCCTTCCCATCCCAGAACGTCTTCACCTCCACCTTTCTAAGGTCTCTGACCAGATCAAGCTTGATGTCGTCCACTTTCTTCTCGTAGACTCTGATGGCCAGTGCCTTGTCTCTCAAATCGCCGCCACCCATAAGGGTCTCAAAACTGAGTAACAGCATTTCGCCAATTTTTCCGTTCAACGCGGCAATCTGGGTACAATAATTTTGTATCGACGCATTGATCACTAAATCCAAGTACTGATACGCGGCATCTTCCAGCAGATCAAACACGCAGTCTATGACCTCTGCAAATTTGCACAGCCTTGGGCGGAGATAGGGTAAGAAGGCCCCCTCATAGATATTCGATATCACATCCCTTCGAATCACATCCGCTTCCCGCTCCAGATCGATGATACTGGCCATAAGATCCCTGTCCTTATCTCGAAAGGCCCTTTCAAAAACGTCCAGGCCGGAACACAGCAGTTTGATATGCCTTGTCAGATCTTCAATAACGGCTTTCTCTTTCTTTCCCGGAGCAAGCAATTTCTTAAGCAACATGACCACTCCTTGCTATCATGATCAGTGAACCTCCCATGGCATCCGTGAGCGTAAAGATGCCAAGGATTTTTTTCCCTTCACAAACGAATAGCCTGGCGATATCCAGCTTCTCCATAAGCGCTGCGGCATCGATCAGTTTCGTGTCTTGATCAATGCATACCAGGGGCTTGGATGCAATCTGAGACACCTTGACGTCTCTTGGGTTGAGCCCCTTACCCAATACCTTAAAAACCACATCTCTGGCAGTGATAACGCCATAGACCTCCTCGGCATTCTCCGGCTTGACCACCAAAGAACGCATTCTTTTGTCCAACATCCCCTCGACGGCCTCATACACGGTGCTGTCGGCATCAATGTATTCCAGCTTGGTTTTCATGAATTCCTTGACTTTCATGCTTACACCTCCAACAAAATGTCCATGACTCGATCCCCATGGGAGAACGTGTCCGCAGAATCCCAAAACTACAAAAAGGGAGACAATGGATAATGGATAAGAACTCGCTTTTTTGAAGACAGGATATAGCAAAAAAGGGGTTGTGTGTAAAGGATTAACGCGGCACTACATATTGTGAAGGATTGGCAGTGGCGGCGAGTTGCGGGCAGACATGGTGAAGCCCTGGTGAAGCCCTATAGATACCGCATAAGCTCCTGGTCCGCCGGAGGCGGATTAGTCATTTGATATTCGAATTTAGATATTGTCCTTCGACTTCGCTCAGGATGGTGAGCCAGTCGAACCATTTCGAGGTTGCGGCTGACGCCTTGAAAACAGCACGATATTCGGATTTGCGGCTGACGCCTTGAGAACAGTACGGATTTTGAGACTCCCATAACCGTCCAATATTAGTAATTTGGCGCCGACTTTGACGTTACCGTGCCAACCGCTCAGGCATGATTGACAATAAACTCATACTGGTTTAGATTTAATAAACTCGTAGAAAGTCCGCATTAGGCGGCAAAGTAATCCGCCTGGGGCGGATCGCAGTGACCTGTCTGCGTGCAACGCACAGGCAGGCGAAAGATGAAGCACAATCCGCCGGAGGCGGACAGATGGAATTTTTGCGAAGCCGACAACAATGGAAAGGCTATAGATTATGAAGTCCCAGACAAGCGAAACCGTCACCATGGGTTCACTGGAAATCATGCTGGCCCAGCCTGCGGAGTTGCCTTTGAAATGGGTGGGACAGAAGGAATTGATAAAGCAGGTACTGGCCGCATGGATGGTCATTCACGAAAAGGATGCTCCTTTCAACCCCCGTCTCGTTGGGAAACCTGGCGTTGGCAAGACCACACTCGGGTATGCTGCGGCCAAACAGCTAAACAGGCAGATATACCTGTTTCAAGCTACCATGGACACTCGACCTGAGGACCTCATCATCACCCCTGTGATGGGGGGGGACGGCAAGGTGAAATACGCTGCCAGCTCTTTGGTTACAGCCATGATCAGGGGCGGTGTGTGTATCCTGGACGAAGGGAACCGGATGAGCGAAAAAGCGTGGGCATCTCTTGCTCCTCTACTGGACGACAGGCGATATGTGGAATCTATCATAACCGGTTTGACCATATCAGCCCACCCTGACTTCAGGTTTGTGGTCACGATTAACGAAGATGCTTCCACCTATGATATCCCAGAATATATCCACTCAAGGCTGCAGCCCCAGATATTTATCGATTTTCCGGACCGAGAAGACGAACTGCTGATCCTGAAGGAAAACCTCCCCTTTGCCGACGAGGAGATCCTGCACTACATGGTCGATTTTCTCCAACGGAGCCATGTGGCAGACGAAGTCTATTCTGTGCGCGACGGAATCAATATGGCGAGGTACGCCCTTAAGATGATGCATGGAACTCGGATGACAAAAAAAGAAGCCCTTCACCTTGCGATCCTCAATGTGCTTGGTGATGAGGCCCTTCGTTATCAAGAGTAAAAATGATCAATGAGCCCTTGAACCCATTCGGCGCCATCTATCCTGTCCCCATCGTCCATTACAGCATGGAGTTTGCCGATGCAGTACGGCACGTGTTTCAGCACGTAAGGCCCGAGGCTGTTGCCGTTGAACTGCCTCACTCCATACAGGCCGTAGTCCAAAAAGGCGTACAACGCCTCCCGGAGCTATCCGTGGCCCTGTACCAGAATATGCGAGGGGAAACTATCTATCTGCCGATCGAACCGACAGACCCTCTCGCAGAGGCCATCCGGTCCGGCCTAGAGGCCAACGTACCTGTCTACTTTGTGGACCTCGACCTGGATACGTATCCTTCACATCGTGATCATGTGCCTGACACCTATGCGGCCCACAGGTTGGGAATCAATGCCTATTACAGCATTTGCGCACAGGTGTTGCTGCCGGCACAAGCAAAAGGCCCTGCTGACATCAGGCGCGAGGCCGGCATGGCCTACCGGCTGCAAAAGCTTGCGGCCAAACATGACAAGATACTCTTTGTTTGCGGGCTGGCACATCTTGAAGGTGTGAGGGCGGCTTTTTTTCGTCCCCAGGCCGAGCCCCTTGAGAGGACAAAACGTACCGGGGTCAGCCTGTTTAATCTTCACCCGGAGGATCTGGCTGAAGTCATAACAGAATACCCCTTTTTGGCGTCCCTATATGAATACCGGAGAAAAACACTTCCGCCGGAGCCTGAACTCTCGAAGTTTACGGTTCGAAAGAAACTCGGCGTTCTCACCCTGATGAGTGGAGGCAAGGAGACCTGTTCTGAAGAAGATGCCCTGGATGCGTCCATAAGATGGGCTGTGCATCATGTCAAACCGGGCGCTGTGGATCGCCAGTTGGCAACCCTCCGACTCTTTGACGAGGCAGCGCGGCATTATCACCAGGATACAGGCGAGGAAGTCTACCGGTGGCAGAAACGGGCCTTTTTCCGTTTTTCGAGAAATTATGCCCTCCTGGAAAACAGGCTCCTCCCGGACTTCTACCAACTTCTTGCTGCCGCCCGTGGATGTGTGGACGACAATTTCTGCTATGCCTTCTGGCGATTGGGCTCTTTTTACCCATGGCAAAAGGCCCAGTCTTCCGTTGCCACCATCCGTATGAGTGGAGAGATGCTTTGGCTGGGAACGCGAAAGATTCACATCCGCAGGAGGCTTCCCAGGATCAAGCGCCGACCGGTGTATATCCCGAAAAAACGCCGAATAAGGGAGCGCAGGCCCGGAGAATGGCTGGAGGGTTTTGAGGACCCTTATATCTGCTCATATCCGCCCGAAGACCTTGCCGTTGAGAATTACGGCAGCTTTCTTAAATCCAAGGGCTCATTGGTGCTGTCAGCCGATGATGCAGCCAGCGTGCCCTTTGAAACCACTATTCTGGACGGCATTGACATGCGGGAGACAGCCCGCCGCCTCAACGAAGGCCGTATCTACGTCAAGGAGTTCAAGAGGGTCAAAGGTGGCGTAGGGTCTGTTGTTGTGATATTTGATGAAGACACGACAGGAGACAAATACCCCCACCTGATGACATGGCTCGGAGAACATGACCAGGAGTCGGACATGGCCTTTTATGCCACCAGTCCGGCCGAGCACATTGTCGGGCCCGGGATCTCAAGGTGTATCTATGGGGGGTTTGTTATGACGTTTCCTCCTCTCCGGCTCGCTGACGTCTGGGGGGACCCCGAGTATGATTGGGCGCGGACCAAGGCAGAGCGCCTCCTTCTGGCCGGCCTGGAATACAGCGTGGAAAAGCATGTGGTTTATGTGGCCAGGTCTGCGCCCAGGTCATTTATTAAACAGGTGGCAACCGGGTGGGGCAAATGTATCGTTTACATACCGATCGGCCAGCTTTCGCCCATTAAGTTGAAACAGATGCGCACGCTCCACGTGCTGTCAGGCAAAGGCAAACGAAAGATTGCCGGTAATTATATATGGTAAATTTGCAGACCCCAGTGAGAAAGGAGGATCACTCATGGAGAAGAAAATCCTGCTGGCAGTCGACGATTCCATCCATTCAAAACATGCGATTCAGTATGCCGTCAGAATGTCGTCGGCTGTGAAAGATCTCACCTTCACCCTCTTTCATGTACAGCCTGCCATCTCACAGTTCCTCCTTGACGAGGCCAAGACCGCCTTCAAAGCCAATGCCGAGTTGAAGAAGGTCATCCAGAGAAACACCGAGCACGCCCATGGGATCTTGGAGAAGTTCAAGGGCCAAATGGTCAGGATGGGAATTGACGGCAAACACATCGAGGTGGCTACCCAGCCGAAGTTGTTGGGGCTCGCCAAAGATGTTCTGGAGCGCGCCCAGCAAGGACTATATGACGCAATCGCTGTAGGGAGAAGGGGACTTTCCCGCGTCCAGAAGACTTTCATGGGGAGCGTTACTGCCAAACTGGTGGAGCATTCCACAACAACTCCTGTGTGGGTAGTAGACGGCAATGTGACATCCACAAGGATCATGGTAGCCGTGGACGGCTCTGAAACCTCGCTTAGGGCCGTGGATCACCTGAGCTTCATGATTGGGGGAAATCCTAAGGTCAGATTAACCCTTTTTCATGTCATACCGAGGCTCGGAGACTACTGCGTAATAGACTTTGAGGGAAGAGAAACCGGCGTCGAGCAAGTCATTGCAAGAGGCGACAGGCGATGTATAGAGGATTTTTATGCTCATGCACGGAGAATACTTCAGGATGCCGGCATCCAGGATAAGCAGGTTGAGATCAGGACGGCCAAGCGCAAAAGGAACCCGGCCAAGGCCATTGTTGAAGAAGCCAGAAAGGGAAACTACGGCACAGTGGTTGTCGGCAGACGGGGTAGAGGCAAGGCTTTTTTTATGGGAAGTGTGTCAAGATACGTGCTGGACAGAACGTCGAACCGCGCACTGTGGCTTGTTTCCTAATCGTTATGCGTAGACACGTCATGGAAAACCTGCGTTTTTTCCGCGCGTTTTGCCTTGTCACCGACCTGGCAGGAGTCTCTGAGTCACGTGGAAATACCAAGCTTGGGAAAGACATAAAGCTGGAGCAGGACCCAGACAAGGAAAATAGCTAATATGATTAGTATCTCGGACATTCCTTTTTCCTTCAGCCAACGGCTGAAATGATTTAGGCTCAGGAGAAACCTCCGGTAGACGTGCCGCAAGAAGACCCTGCGGAAGCTCCCAGCCGGCCGGCTGCACTGCCCGAGGAAAAAATTGACAGCAGGCGATCCGTATCGGATGATTCACATTTTGGGCACTTGATGGGATCACGATCACTTGAAAAGACAATTTGCTCAAATTCTGCGCCACATTTTAGACAACGAAATTCATATAGAGGCATTTGTTCCTCCTCGTAACGTACAAAGCTCTTTTCCCTTCAAAACGGAAAGAGCGCTTTGAAACAGCGATCTTTAACAAATATTAAGCATCCAGTTCCATAATTGCAAGGTCTTTTATCACGGTTGATGATTATTTGGTTGAAATGATTACGAAATATTTGCCCTGGCTCATAGCGCTGGTATACTTCATATGTCCGTATGATGTAATTCCGGATTTTCTTGTCGGACCGGGATGGCTCGATGATCTCGGTGTGCTGGCCCTAGCATGGTGGTGGGCAACCAGAATCAAAAGGGCCTATCAGACTCGAACTGGCCCATGGCCCAGGGGAACATACCAACAGAAATCCTCCAGCGCAAAGGGACAGGCCGCACAGGATCCGTACGAGGATGAGGACCCTTACAACATATTGAAAATCGAAAGGGGCGATTCCAAAGACAAGATCAAAGCAGCGTACAAGAGACTCGCAGCCCAATACCACCCCGACAAGGTACAGCACCTTGGAAAAGAATTTCAGGAGCTTGCCCACAACAAGTTCGTGGCTATTCAGAGGGCCTACGATAAGCTCATGAAATAATTCAAAGACTCAGGGGGGCGGGCATAAGCAGATAACTAAGTCCTTCGATTCATAAATTCGATGACGAATTTATTTAGACTTCGGCTGAGCGACTCGACGTGAGCTCGTCGACACGTCTCAGTCGAAGCCCTCAGGACTTAGTGCTGCCCTCGGCCATGAGCTCGGGCCGAATGGAGTGAGCAGTTTTTCCAACATTGTGGGAGCAGTGAGCTTGGAAGGGCCGGCCGGACATATCTATTGTTGGGACCGCGAGACCTTCCAGCGCAACATTCCCTGGTTCGCGTTTACGTCTCATTCAATCGAATCCCTTGTCAATGCTTTAGCCAGGGCCGAAATTGCTGGAGGCCTGCCAGGCGATATGTTATTTTTATGGTTGGAGGCTAAGGAAGTGTCAGGCCTTGGCATCTCTAAAGAGTTGCGCAAGGCCCTGCGAAAAGCGGCCCAGATCATCAAACAGCATCTGTTTGAAAGACGGTTTTTGCCTGAAACGACTCTGCGGATCTCCCCCATTTATCGGCTTGACCTGCTTCGTATGGTGGCATAATTTTCCCCAAAGAGACTACATTATGAATGAAATAAAATATAAGCCAATTGGAACCATTTATTCTCCATTCAAAGAACCCAAGGGAACACCTATTCAACCCACAGGCGCCAAGGGCGTCGATGGAAGCGTTGAGGTGTTCCCGGAATATGCTGAGGGCTTAAAAGACGTTGAAGGGTTTTCTCATATTATCTTGATATACCACTTTCACTTGTCCAAAAAGGCGTCCTTGAAAGCGAAGCCATTTATGGATAGCGAAGCACGCGGCGTCTTTGCAATGCGAGGCCCGAGTAGGCCGAATCCCATAGGGATCTCGGTGGTGCGTCTTCTCAGGATTGAAGGCAACATACTGCACATTCAAGATGTAGATATCGTGGATGGAACGCCCCTTTTGGACGTAAAACCGTATGTGCCAAAATTCGACATCAGAGAAGTGGAAAAAATAGGATGGCTTGAAAAAAACGTACGCAAGCTTTCAACATCAAAAGATGATGGAAGGTTCGTAGAATGAAAAAGGGGAAGACTCACATGGTAGAGAAAAACGAACTTGTTCTTGACGACTTCACGGATGTGTCAAACTACATTTTCAAGGCTCTCGAAAAAATCAACACCCTGTTTGCCTCCTCATCTCTCACTGAAGAAGAGAAGTCCAAGCTGGGAAGACTCGGCCGGTCAATACACTCGGCAAGTCACGAGATAGATCACCTTTTTCTCTCCTTGGAATCAGTTCCCAGTGAACTCAAAAAGGAACTGCAAGCACATTACGGCCACTAGATCACAGCTTCGCCTCTACAAGACTTCATCAGACCTTGTGAGGTCATATTCCGAGTCTCGCTCTGCTGTAAGGACCAGGTTGAAAATCATTCTACGGACCCCTTGTTCATGATACCACTCTCCTTTCTTCCCCCACCACCAAAACAGAACCCCAAGAACCCCAAAGTGGACGCGAACTTGTACTGATATGCATCATAAAAGCCATCTTTTAAAGAAAGGGTCATGAATTCTCCATCCTTTGTTTTTATCCAAAATCCCCGCTTTCTCCAGGTTTGATAACGCTGCAGTGACTTGTGATGCCGCCCTGAAGCCGAATCTGTCCAGATTTTCCGCGGCAAACATATTTTTCCCTGCTGTTCCCGCTATGAGTTTTAGCGCCCTCCTTTGGTTTAAAGTCAATGAATCCCATACATAAGAATATTCAGGTATCCGCTTTTCCACTATTCTGCGCTCTACCTTGTCAAGGAGATTAAAAGATAATTCCTCTTCCATCCAAATGTTGAAGAAGAACTCCTGGACATACATCGGGTGATTTTCGCACCTTTCTATGACATCCTCAATTAATCTATCCTTAATCCTCCTATTTGCTTTTCGATATAACCTGTTAATCCAATCCACATAATGAATGGTTTTGATTTTCCCTAACGGATAACTCGTAGCCAGCATATAGAAGGCCCGGTTCCTATCATTGAACATCTCAGTAATTAAGTGCCTTTGACTTCCAGCGAAAATGTATGAGATTCTTTCATGTCTCTGTATCGACTTTCTAAGGCGTTTTTCAAAGGCATTCCCGCCGTAAGCAGCCACTTCCTGGAACTCATCGAATGCAACAACCATTTTTTTCTTTTTTGACAGGTCCTCTATAATTGCGAATATTTCATCAATCGTTCTATCTTCTACAGCCCTGTTGAAAACCGGTAATGCCGTGGGCAGCCCGGTAATGGGGTCGACACTGAAGTTTACCCCAATACTCCTGACCCCTTCACGGATCATCTTTATGAGGCGGTTCATTTGTGACTCGACAGCGCTTATGCCTCTGAGAAAGGAAGCGATAAATTCCTCGGTACGCGTTGTCCCATAGAGATCTATGTATACAGGCTTTACATTCTTAAGACCCTTAAATATTTTTAAAATTAGCGAGCTTTTGCCACAGCGCCTGTGTGAGTACAGCAGCACGTTTTGAGAACTCTCTATGTACTGCCTTAATTCCTTCTGCTCCTTCTCTCTGTTGCAAAAGGCAGGTTCTTCAACGACACCTGAAAACTTGAACGGGTTATCCATTTCTTTTTCACCGATATTTACGTTGCTATCGACTCATACCATCGGTAATTTTATTACCTTATTTACGTAATGTCAACAGAATCTTTATCGCCCCGGGAATTAAAAATGGCAGTTTGCTGATTGTTGAGATGTGATGCCGTCACCTCCTCCTATTGCTCAGCCCAGAGATGCATCATCGTTTATGGCAGGCATTGATGATTGGCGATCTGGAAATCCAGTTGTTAATGTCCGTGGGTGTTGGCTTCATCGCCTTGCCGGTGTACAGCGTGCACATCGGGGGTCTGCTGCCAACAAGCTTGAGGAGAAGGGAGAGGTGAGGGCTTCGTGGTAGGCGTTGCTCAGCGCCATTGTTCCTCGAGGATTCGAGGTGTGTTGAGGAGGAGAAGCCCTCCCTCCTTATATCCCTTTCCTTCTTAGACAGCGAGACAGCGACTATGTTGCATGCAAGGCTTGGGGAAACAGACACTGACAGCGTATGCATGTCACCAGAAGGCAATTCTTGCAGTACTGCACAACCCTTTGTCCAACCTTGAGCCTGAGCCAGACCGACCTCCTGAAGCCAGAGAAGGCACGGGCAGAACAAGATGGTTGTTCCCGTCGGTCAGCGCTATTCCCCTCAAACCCCGCATCTGGGTGACACACCGTTTCCCCTGGCGCCCTTGCCACAAATAGGACAATTGCGACCAGGAGCAGCAAGACGTGATGAAGAAAACCGGCAGAATCGCCGGGGCAACAAAACCAAAAAAAGCCAGGTGGACTCAGGCTTCCTGCCTGCTTGCCTTCCTGGCTTTTGGTCTTTTGTTTAACTATAAACGGTGAAGCAATTAGATCAAACACATCTTCCTGACGCGTTTGTTGCAAATATAACAATGGAAATGGCTCCTGTCAAGCCTTTTTTACCTGACACCAAAGATGACGGAGATACCCATCAAAGCCTTTTCGTATCTGGATAGCGCGCTTGTCTCTTCCTTGCCAGGCTGGTAACTCGCTTGCAACGTCAGCGCTTCATCCACCGGCACGGCAACCTCCAGTCGGTGCCCCATCTCATCGTCCACCAACACGTTCCACTCGCCAGCTGCATCAGGAAAAAAGCAGAAGCGACCATTTCTATCTGTCCTGCCGGTCTGAAAAGCCAACTTAGCGCCGGGGGCCGAAATCCTCACCCTGGCGTAACTCATGGCTTCGCCCGTGTCATACTGGGCAGTCACCACCAGGCCACCCTCTCTCACCGCACCCTTAACGCCATGAGCGTAAAGTGGCGTCTGGCCTATGAAGACCATAACTACAAGCAAAATAATCATCCCACTATATTTCACGGTTTTGTCTTCTCCTGCTACCAAAATAGAGATAGGCCAAGATACCTAAACCGATTGTTCCCAACCCAAACAGAGACGTAATAGGTCTGCTCCTGATGCAGAAATAGATAATCCACAAATTTCCCAGGATAAAGAGCAAAGGGGTTAGTGGATATCCGACTGTCCTGTAATCTCTCACCAAGGCAGGTTGCCTTATCCTGAGTATTATCATTCCCAGGACGGTTAGCATTGCACACAATGAAAGGGTAAAGCCGATATACAAAAGCAGCTTGCCAAATGATGCCGTCAGGACCATCATAATGGCAATCCCTGCCTGCAGTAGGATGGCATGTGCGGGCGTCCTGCGAAGGCTATTCACCTTGCCAAAAATCTCAAAAAACATGCCATCTTTTGCCATGGCGTAATAGACCCTTGGCCCGGCCATAATCATAGCGCTTAGAACCGACAAAAGGCCTATGGCAATGGCCCCACTGAAATACTTGCTGATATGCTCCCCAAACAAGGAAACCGCAGATTTTGCCCCGACTTCAAGGACGCCGCTCATCTCCTTTGCAGGAAGTGCGTAAATGAAAACCACGTTTAGGACCAAATAGAGACATATGACCAGAAATGTGCCCGTAAAGAGAGCCAGTGGCATATTTCTACTCGGCCTCTTGATCTCACCTCCAAGGTAAGCAGCAGCATTCCATCCACTATAAGCAAATGAGATAAATATGAGCGATATGGCAAACTTGTCTTGAAATACGGAGCTCATGTCAAGGCCCTCAGAGAAATGACCTGTTGAGCCATGACCCAGGCACAGTCCAGTGACAACAAAAACAACGATGAGTCCTATTTTAAAGATGGTCAATCCATTTTGGACTCTCGTACCGAGGAAAAGACTGTGATAATGAATCAGCGAAAAAACAGCAATAATAGCCGCTGCCAGCGTAGTCATTGGTGAGATCGTAAGAATATCCACCCCCAAGAAAGGAACGGCAAATTCTGCGCTAAGAGAGGCCGGGAGGGCTCGGAGAAAATAGGTGGCAAAAGCAATAGCTGCTGCTGCAATGGGAGCAGAAAACCCGACGATCAAAGAGATCCAACCGGAAAGAAATGCCACCCCTTTGCCAAAGCTCTCCCGCAAAAACACGTATTCTCCGCCCGCCTTTGGGAGCATGGCCCCCAGTTCCCCGTAGCAAAGGGCTCCACAGAGGGCAAATATGCCGCCAATAAGCCAGCAGAGAAGCATGGTTTGAGGATTGCCAAGCTCCTCTATGATGAAGCCGGAAGTGGTGAATATCCCGGTTCCTACCATGTTGGCAACCACCAAAACAGTGGCCGAAAAGAAACCGATTTCTCTCTTTAGATGGTCGTTATTCAGTGTATTTTTCAACGTTGTTCACCGAATCGAGTTGGGTGGCTCGTTTCATCGCCTTTTCATAGGGCTTGCCCTCCAAAAAGCGTCCGATAAATAGCAGGCCCATGAACTTCTCTTTTTCTTTTGAAAGCTTGTCTCCCATGTCGGCCACTGTGCCGCGCACGATGCGCTGCCGGTCCGGGTATCCGGCCCAATAGACCACGGCACACGGCATGTCCGGTGGAAGCGCTTCACCAAGGGTTGCAAACAACTTCTTTGGATCACCCAGGGCCATGTACAGGACCATGGTCGTGGCGTATTTTCCCAGATCCTTCAGAATCTGGCGGTCTTCCATGGCACGATCTGTCAAGAAGAAGGGCGCCGTCTGCATGACAAAGCGGGTATCATGGGAGGGAATAGTGCTTTTCCCCAAGGCGGCCATGGCTGCTGCATCGCAGCCCATGCCTGGGATAATGACTACATCTCCTGGATCGAAGTGCTCCACATACCAATGGCTGGGACCAAAGAGGCAGGGATTGCCAGAATCAAGCAAGCCGACGTCTTTTCCCTGGGCCAAAAGTTCCTTGATCTTTTCTACCCGTGCGTCCCTTATCCTGAAGCGTTCCACCCTGAACTTGGCTGTTTCCTCCTTGCTGAGTTCTCGATAGCTCTTGCCTTTGTAGTCCCAAAATCCCGTCCATGGATCAAACAGGACGGATTTGCTGCCGATGTGCTCCGCAAAGAGCTTCACATGCTTGTCAGAGGCTAGAATAACGTCCATCCGTTTAATCGTATCCAAAGCCTGCAACGTCGCAGTCTGGGGCCCCGCAGGACCGGTCCCAATAACGCAGAAGTGGCCGCGGCCCCATGCTGCAGCCTGAGATGGCAAGACCCCCAGGCCCAAAGCGACCACGACCGCCATAGCAAGAAAAAACTGTATCTTTTGTTTCATTCCATACCCTCCTAAACGTAGCCGACTCATATCTCTCTCCTTCTTAGTGCTCAACCGTGACAGACGTGCTAAGGAGGACCCCTGTCTCATTTCACCTCAAAGGTCAGCGTGGAACAGTAAAAGTACTCGTCACATTCCTCCAGGTCGGGATAAGGAAGCTTATGAGGGACTTTCACCAGCCAGGCGCCTTTTTTGAGAAGTTTAATGTTCGCGTTACCTTCCTTGTTCATCATGGTTGAAAAGGCATAGGTTTCACTTGCATCTGAAAAACCCGAATAGGTGGCGTAAAGGTAATCGTGAGAAAGGGGTTTTCCTTGGAAAAGGACCTTCACCGGAAGGATGTCACCCTCTTTTAGCCTGTCAGGACTCTGCAGAGGAACAATTTCCAGAAGATCGTCCACCTCCCGGCAAAGGCCCTGCCGTTGTCCACCAACATTTATGACCGCTTTTGCCCTCATGTCATAACTTACGCACTTGATGGCATTGTCCAGGCCCTTTTTGGTCTGCCGTTTGTATCCGTCCGTGGTCTTGGTATAAACGCCCGGGTTGATCTGCGCTAATACCAGGTAAACGCCCTTTTGCTTGACAGTGAGTTCGTACTGGCCCACGGAGATCTGCTTGAGCGGTACCGTGCGTCCATGAGGGTCCAATGCATATATGCGCTTCAGGCGCCCCTCTTTTATGACCCCGTCTTTCGGAAACTTGTGTCCCCATCCGATCTCTATCTGTACGGATTCACCTACCTTGGGTTGATAGTTATCCACATTAAGCCAGAGCATATGGCCCCACACACTGGAGGCAGCTAAAATCATCATCAAGCAGCATAGAATGGCAAAACCCTTTTTCATGTCTGTTTTCTCCTTTCTGACATAGTTTGGTGGTTCACTGGTTTACTTCACGTGATCATTCAACTGGAAACGATCACCACTAAAGCAACAGTTTCTGTCTCTATCAATAGTATCGACTTATGGCTTCTGTCGGTTCTCTATTCAACGAGCCACGTGTTTGATCATACCCCGTTGCGGCTGACCCTCAAGGCATCGACCCACGATAATCATTCCCAGCCAATTCTCTTTTTCAGATTCTATGTCGCGCAAAATAGTATCCAGGGTTCCCTTGACCACCTTCTCTTTTTCCGGGTAACCCGCGTTATAGACGACGGCAACGGGGAGATCGGAAGGGTAGTACTCCTTCAACTTGGCAATCAGGCTGTCTGCATGCTTCAGCGCCATGTAGAAGGCCATCGTGATCGGGTACTTTGAAAGATCTCTCAGAATATCCTCATTCTCAGGCCTTCCCAACAGAAAGAACGGCGCAGTCAGCATGACAAAACGAGTGTCGTAGGCTGGAATAGAAGATTTTTTCAAGGCCGCCATAGCCGCTTGAAAACAGCCCAGCCCCGGGATGATCTCCACCTCGTCTTCCTCAAACCCTTCTATGATTCTGTGTGAGGGGCCAAAAACACAGGGGTCTCCACTGTCGAGCAAAGCCACCTTTTTCCCCTTGGCCATTTGGCTTCTAATCTTGACAACGGTCTCATCCCAAAACCTAATCCTTTCTTCCTGGTAAGCTTTCTTCTCTTTGGACCCAAGTTTTTCGAGATCCTTCCATTTGTATTTGAAATCACCCCTCCAGGGATTGCCAAGCAGTGTTTTTCCCTTAAGATACGTAGAAAACCGTTCCGACATGTCATCGGAGCAGAATATAACGTCTGCCTCCCTTATACATTCGATAGCCTTGTAAGTTGCATGCTCTGGCCCGGCAGGACCCGTGCCGATGACGTAGAACTTGCCTCGGCCCGTCTTTTCCTGATGAGCATGGGTATTCGCATAACAGAAAAAGGAGAGACAAAACATCAGTAGTGCCCATGCGTGTTTCGACCCAGTGACTTTATTCGGTGTCATCATATCCGATCTCCTTCAAGATAGCGATCTGCGACGCCACTGCCGCAATGACCTGATAGGCGGGACAGTCTTGTCCCGCCTATCGGTTATGCAAGACTGAAAACACGGCAACAGTCGCATCTAACATTCCCTGAGCGGTCTGGACCTAAAAGCTCAGGGTTGCTGAGATTCCTGCAGTAGTTCCCGGCATGTCATACCCGTAATGCAATTGATAGTCCTGGTCGGTGACATTGTTTACATAGCCCTTCACCGTAAACTCGCAATCATCCGCAAGCTTGAAGGTGTGCTGGGCGCCCACGTCAACAATAATCACGTCTTTCATGGTGTCGTGCTGTTTGCTGTAACGCTCGCCCATGTACTTGGCGTTAAGATTTACGACTCCGCCTTCCCAGAGCTTATAATCAAGTCCCAGGACGACCTTGTTCCTGGGCTGGTTTTGCAGAAGATAGTGAGTGTTTTCAGTATCCATCGGATGGTTATCTGCATTCCAGTCCTGATACGTATAAGCCAAGTAGCCGCTCAGGTCCTGCCTGAAGCTCCTGGACAGCTCCAGTTCCAGACCGTAGACAAGCATATCGATGTTATATACAAGAGTTGAAGCGGCACCGCTGATGTAATTGTGTTGCTGGTAGTCGCTGATGTCGGTGTAGTAGAAGGCTGCCCTGAATTTGGTGTCTTCCAAAACCTCCTTGACGCCGCCTATTTCGTATGTCCACGATGTCTCTGTTTTAAACTCCGGATTCGCCTTTGCATACTCTTCCTCGGACCCAGCCTGGGCCCATCTCCAGAGATCTCAGATTCAGGGCATACGCATTTCGCGACTGATCGCGGCGTAGAGAGAAAGGCTGTCATCCCACTCGTAGTCCAACCGGGCCTTTGGACACCACTCCCGTTCCACCCTTCGGGTCGGGTTTTGCGTAACAAATTCATATGAATCGCTCTCGAATTCATACCAGCGCGTCCCAAAGGTTAACGACATGGCATCGGTTATGGACCATACGTCTTGAACGAAAAGGGCGGTAATTGCATAATAGTCTTTATTATCAGGGGTACCCTGATTCCGGTAGTCTCCGCCGATGGAAAAAGAATGATCATCAACAAGATCAAAATCCAGGTAATCCAGGGCAAATCCTCCGGTATATTCCTCTTTGTAGTTAGAGCTGTCCGTTCCGTTTGCATTATGCCTGTACCTGTCCCGCTTGGACAACTGCTTGTAAACCTGCCCTCGCAGCTCCCCTATAGGGAGCGGCTGTTCCACGAGAAGGCTTTGATCATTGACGGTCTTTTCCCACTGATTCTTGCCGCCGTCATAAGCCGTGCCTTCGTAGTCGTGGGTAAAGGTATCCACCTCACCGGCCCGCACAATCGGATAGTTCGGGTCGTAGTTTGAATCCGGATCATCGGGATCATTGATCACCGCGTATCCGGTGACCGTATCCAGATGGTCAATCCCGTAGGTGACCGTTCCGCCTGTGGGAAGATAGAGAGAAAAACGGCCGTTGACGTTATCCGTGTCGTAGTCGTTACCTCGCAAATACCCATCGCCTTCCCTGTGGGAGGCAGCGACGGAATAGCCGATGACATTGAATGCGCCTCCGTTGACATTGGCACTGTAGCTTTGTGCCCCGTAGGCGCCGAATCCCGTTTTCACAGATCCGCTGGGTGTGGGGTCATCTGTTTTTTTGCCTTTTTTGGTGATAATATTGATGGCTCCACCCATGGAAAAAGGGTAGAGGAGCGAATGGCTTCCACGCACGATTTCAATAGTTTCCAAATTGTCGACGGGAAGGGTGGTCCAGTCCATTTTGAAATATCCGTGGCTCCCGTGGAGCCTCATGGGCCGGCCGTCCATGAATACCTGGTATCGTGACTGGTCCATTCCCCTGATATAAACACCTTCTGACTGATTCGGCGTGACAGAGGACTGAAGGACGCTCAATCCAAGCGCGTCGCCCAATATGTCGGTGACGTTTTCCACCTTGCCGGCTTTTTGGTACTCATCCACGTTGATAACCGTTACTTGCGGCGTTACCACCATGGATTCATCCCGCAATGGATGATCCCGAACAATGACCTTGTCAAGCCGATAGAGTTTTTCTCCTTTCTTCGAATCCGCCTCCTGTTCCGCACCGAATGCCGAGACGGATAAAAGAAAGAAGAGACTCATCATTATGACTAGGCCGAACTTCATGATCTTCATCACTACTCCTCCTTCCTTGAATTAGATAATCAGATCTGCTCTTTCAGAGATTACCCCAGGGATGCGTAACAGCGGGATTGTTTGACGGCGGGATGATTCGGTGGCATCAAAATATCCGAGGCATCCCTCACCCCGAGGGGGCTTCACGGGGAAGGCAGCTTCAGCGCCCTGGCTGGTGCCTGCTGCCTTCCCCTACCCTTTTTCATCTCTGATTCCTTAATCGACGTTTTTCCACATCACCTCCTTTGCCTTCATGTCAACTCAAAGACAATCGTAAGCTCCAATGGAATCTCTCCCTGAAACAAACGCCCTGGCGGCTTTGGGAAAGGGGCGGCATCCTGCACGGCCCTGAGAGCCGCCAGATCAAGGGCCTTATTTCTGGAATGTTTTGCGATCTCCACCTCCCGGATATCTCCATCAGGTGTAATTACAAAGCGAATGACGACACGCCCCTCTACGTTCCTCACCCTGGCGATGTCCGGATACTTCTTGTGTCTTTCTATCTTGAGCCTTACCATCTCCAGATAGCTATGGGCAGTCACGTAATCGCCAGAGGCATCGTCCACCAGCGCCCCTGGGCTCCAGTCAGCGATTTGAAGACCTGGCGCAGCGGTGATATCCGGCATGCTGACGCCCTCCACCAGGCTGTCGGGAAGGTCTTTGTCTGCAGGCTCCATCTTTATCGGTTTAAAGCGAGGCATTGACCGCTGGGTAACCTTGAGCCTCTTTACTTCCTGAGGCTGAGGCGCCTTGGGCCTGTGACGGGGTCTGGGAATGGCCCGTGAAGTCGGTTTGGAAATATTATGTATGGTCAGTTCGATGTAGTTCAACGCATTGGACTCGTAAATCCCGGCAACGTGCATAAAGATGACCAGGTGTATACACAGCGAGACCCCCACCAGACCGCGAAGAAGCCAGTTGGGTTTTGTTTTGGACACGGATTTCACAGATTTCTTCGACAGGATGACAGGATTGACATGATTTCTAAAACTCCTTTTCCGTGGCCAGACACAAGCGACTTGCCCCGGCTGCCTTGGCAATATCCATCACCTTTACGGCTTTATTCAGGATCACCGCCCGGTCCGCCCTGATCACAACCAGCTTGTCCTCACAGGAACCAATCTTCTCCTTGAGCCGGTCAAAGAGCCTGGCCAGAGACACCTCCTCGGTCCCAAGAAACGCCCTTCCCTGCTGGTCCACATACACGGTGAGCACCTCTTCCGTCTGTGGAGATGAAGCCTTGGCCTGGGGGAGCTTGATCTTGATCCCCTCCTCAACCATAAAATTGGTTGTAAGAAGAAAATAGATCAAAAGGAGAAAAACAATGTCAATGAGCGACGTCAGAGGCGCCTGGACCTTAATACGTTCTCTGCGTTTAGAATGAACAAGCATGATTGCCTCCTTCAGGATCGCCTGCCGACGGCCTTAATAAACGTCACGGTTCCGTCCTGGAGTTGGGCCTCATATTTGTCTACACGGGAAACGAGATAACTGTGGGCCACCATCGTGGGAAGGGCCACGGCCAGACCCAGGGCTGTGGTCAACATGGCCTCCCAGATACCCCCGGCAAGGACTGCTGCATTGACCTTGCCCCCCATCTCCTGGATCACCATAAAGGCCTTGATCATACCCAGCACGGTTCCCAGCAGACCGAGTAACGGGGCAATGCTTCCAATGGTAGCCAGGGCCTGGAGGTAGCGTGAAAGTTCCCTCACTTCCCCGTCTGTAGAGTGAACAATAACGGTTTCCAGGGTTTCACGGTCCTGATCTTTGACCTCCATTGCCTGCGCTAGGATACGTGCCATGGGCGTATCGTTCGCTCTGGCCAGTTCATAGGCTTGGTGATCCTCGCCGTTTTTCATGTGTCGAGCAATATTTTCCACCAACCCGTAACCGCGCATTCTGACCCGCGCAAAACGGATAAGCCGCTCCAGGAAAATGGCCAGGGCCACCACGGAACAAAAGAGAATGGGCCCTACCAAAACGCCCCCTTTTGCTAGAAAATCGAACATCTGCCTTACCCTCCAAAAAATAATTTGCGAATTCAAGAATTCAGGCTAAATTATTCCCAATTCCTCAATCCTTCAATTCACGAATTCCTCAATTCCCCAATTTCTCTCTTCAACGTCCGGTTCGCCATCGAAATTCACATCCTTTGAACGCTTCACCAATGCCTCTGCCTCGTCATATTCCTCCCACAGATCAGGCTTTCCGTCTCCGTCTGTATCTTCCTCCACCCTTGTGACGTTTCCCTTTTCGTAGAAATACCAGGTATCCACCCGGCTATCTCCGTTATTGTCTTTCTCTGCCCGGATGGCCTCTTCAGCATCGTCATAAAACCATGTGATCGTAAACCGACCGACACGCTCGTGGTCTTCTTCGCTCTTAGTGAGTGTGCCCTCAGCATTGTAATGCTCTCTTAAGTCAAGCTTTCCGTCACCGTCTTCATCAATCTCTTTTAGCCTTAAAATGCTTTCCTGATAGAAATAACAACCCTCTGGCTTTCCATCTGTATCCGCATCCAGCTCCATCACCATGGACCATGGGGGTCTATTGAACCACTGCGTTATCTCAAAATGGCCGTCATTGTCTTTGTCCCGAATGAGCTTGTGTTTCTTTCCCTTCTCATAAAAAACCTTTAAGTTGACATTGCCCTTTCCTTCATCGTCTCTTTCTACCCGCGAGAGGACTCCATTGCGATAATACTCCCATGTATCGACCCTGCCGTCTAAATCGGTGTCGCTTTCAACCTTTTCCTTTTCTTCTTTGGCATTAAAATAGATCTTGATGTCCGCCTTGCCGTCTCTGTTATTATCCTGAGTTTGCAGTGAAGTTTTCCCTTTTTTGAAAAGTGTCACGGTTTCCTTAAACCCGTCTCCGTCGGCATCATGGATGACCTTGACGGGCACGCCGTTACTGCAGATCCTGATTCGATCAATGCGGCCCGTATGCCTGGTGTCTTCTTCCATCCTTTCCGCATATCCCTTGGCGTCAAAATGAATAAACACGTCTTTTTTGCCATCATAGTTGGTGTCCTTCTCCTGATAGGAAGAGGTTCCACCCTTGAACCGGGTCACGATGTCGAAGCGGCCATCGCCGTTGGCGTCTTTTTCTTGCTCAACCGGCTCACCATCTTTAAAGCGGGTCACAATCTCAAACCTGCCATCCTGATCAAGGTCCTTTTTCTGCTCCCACAAATCGCCCTGCCGATACAGGCGCACCACCTCCATGTTACCGTCTCCGTCCAGGTCGTGACGGCTCTCTTTGGGAAGACCATCTTCCTCGTAAAAGGTGACCCTTTCGATCTTCCCGTCCCCATCGTCATCAGTGCGTCTTTCAACAGGTTTGTCATCCCGAAAGATCTGCCAGACATTTACCTTGCCATCCCCGTCTGTATCCTTGGTGGAACGGAACAGTTTTCCGTCCTTGAAATGGTAAACCGTGTCCAATTTACCGTCTGCCGTGGTGTCCCTTTGCATCTTCAAAGGACGCTCCTCAGAATCAAACTCAATGATTTGATCGAGGAGGCCAGTCTCAGTTGACACTCGTTTGTGTTGTATCCTTTTTCCTTCTCGGAAATAATCCCACGCATCCACCTTTTGGTCATAATTGGTGTCTCTTTCGACCCTGAAAACCTGCTGACCTACATAATACTGGAACCGGTCCATGGTCTCGTCCCCATCGCTGTCGACCTCCAGTTTGATGAGCTTGCCCTTCTTGTCAAAGTGGGCGATTTGGTCAATCTTTCCGTCCTCATTGGTATCGCGCTCGACAATGTCCTCCTTGGCCAGCGCCCATGGAGGCAGTGCCGGGACGACACAGGTGACCACAATTAGACAACAGATAAAGCAGATCATAGAAAATGCCTGACAACCACAAAAAAAGCCAGGTAGACATCACAGGCTTCTTGCCCGTCAGCCTTCCTGGCTTTCTGTTTCTTGCTCTAAAAACTAGGTTAAACTAAGTTGTATTAGGAAAAGCGCACCTTCTGGATGCATTTATCTTACAAAATATGACAAATAGAAGAAGTGGTGTCAACCACTTTCTTGCTGCCCCATTTCTCCTGCTGCGGCTTGACATTTGCAAGCACGTGAATCAACTTTTTATGAGCAAGCATCATGCCAAGGCAAGCAATTTCGACGATTCTTTTTATTGTCAACTGGTTATACCTTGCTCCGCGAAAAACCGGTCCGCAAGAAGTGGTATTTCCGGTTATATATTGTGAAAAGAAATGCCCACTTTGAGTGTTTTCTGTGACATACATGCAAAAGATAGACTGCCAAAGTGACATGCACTTCTATTGTGAGTCTGCGCGATATTGACAGGCATGTGCTGTGGCTGCTAAGTTTATATTGATCACACAAACTCGATCTTGTGGCTGTCTAAGTCCCCGTTGTGAAAGGCTCTGGCTGTGAAAGATCTAAGAAAACTCCTTGAATCGCATCCACTGGAGGCCTCTGCCGCTTGCCGGATTGATTGTGGCGGCACCCTTGACATCAAAACCTTTTACTATCCACTGAGCCACCTTTCTCCCTGCACCTTCAATGTGGGGTTAAAGATGAAGACCCGGGTCCTGCTCCTTCCTTACGAAGCCGGTCTTGTGAAGGTCTCTTCAAAGGGTTTTCAAACCGAGGTGCACGAGGCCGACAGGGCCCCGTTTAATTCTCCTTTAGGTCTGATCTTTGCCGCGGCAGCCTGTTTCAGGGTAGCAGGGATTCATATCCAGATCACGTCCGAATCCCCGCCACGAAGTGCCCTGGGGGGTTCTTCCTCAGCGGTTGTAGCCCTGATAGCCGCACTCTCAATGGCTTTGCATGATCGAGTAAGCCAGAGAAAAACCGTACTTCTGGCCCATGCCATTGAGGAGGCGGTCGCGGGCGTGCCTTGCGGGCTTCAGGACCAGCTTGCCGCAGCATACGGAGGCATCCATGCTTGGTATTGGCCCTCCGAGCCCTCCGAACCCCCTTTTAGAGGGGTTGAGGTGTTGACCAAACGGGACTACAAGGCGCTTGAAAGCCGCCTTTTGATAGCCTATTCCGGTGTGCCTCACGAGTCCTGCAGTGTCAACAGCAAGTGGCTCCAGCAGTTTGTGCAGGGCGAGGAAAGGCGCCTTTGGGCCGAGATTGTCAGCGCCACAAAGGCATTTATCAAGGCCTTGGGCGTGAAGGATTGGGCATCTGCTGTAAACGCCGTGAACAAGGAAGTCGAGATCAGGAGAAAAATGACCCCTGAGGTTTTCGACGAACTGGGGGAGACGCTGCTAAGTAGCGCCCTATCGCATGGTTGCGGGGCAAGATTCACGGGCGCAGGAGGAGGAGGATGCATCTGGGCCTTGGGTGAGGCAGAAAATATTGAGAAGTTACGTTCAGCGTGGACTGACATATTGTCCCAGAGGGAAACCGCCAGGCTGCTGGAGGCAAGGGTTGATCCAAAGGGACTTGAAGTGACTTAGGGCTCGCGCAAAAATAACTTCACATTTTGGCATCTCAGCCCGCCAGAAAGACGGCGGATCTGCGACTTCAGCCCATCTTTGACCGATGCCTCATTCCCTGGCCCAGACCTAGTCTATAGGTTTTAGTGAGCTAATTTTCCGGTTCCAACGGAAAACAAAGTATGCCAGTCAGTCTGTCGCATAGCGCCAGGGCGGGCGCAAACTCCTCGAAATAGCTCGCTATTCCTGCGGTTTTGCTCAATCGGATCGGCCAAATCCGAACCAACTCTGAGCGCCAACTCTGCGAATTTATTCTTGCGCGAGCCCTTAGTGTTGACGCCGGCTGCAATTATGGGTATAATAAACAAATTTCGCTAACGAGTTCTACACAGGAGGTCCATTATGTTTGGATTAGGCGTACCAGAAATCCTTATCATTGCAGTGATCATCCTGCTTATCTTCGGGGCAAAGCGGCTTCCGAGCATCGGCACTGGCCTTGGCCAGACAGTGAAGGAGATTAAAAATATCAAAAACGAGATGAAGGACGACAATGAATCAGTAAAGAAAAAACAGATCGAGGGAAGTGAAGACTCGGCATCAGAAGGCAAATCTCTTGAAGGCAAGATAGTCGACTCACTTCAAAAGAAGGTCACTGACAAAGTTATTGGACATGTTCCCGGCATAAGGCAGGCCAGGCAACTCAAAGACAAAGCCGACAAAATAAAAAAACTAGTCAGTTAAGAAAAAAATCATCCGTAACGCCTTGTTCTGCATCCGAGTGCAGGGATCACGGCCGAGGATGCCTCTGACCCAACCATGTGTTAACGCAGGCCATACAGACATAGTACCGCTGCCCAACCGGATGGTAACAGTTGCGGTGCTTCTTCGAGTTCCTTTCCGTATTTTACAACCATCTCAAGGAAATACTTGGCGTGAAAGAAAGCCTCCAGAAACGGTCGGGTATGGTAAGACCAGTTACTATTGTGTTCGCTTTCGAATTCCTTCCCACTGGCGCCTGCCCTGATAATTTCCTCAAAGAGGCGACTCAACGTGGTACGTTCCGGCGCAAGAGCCTTCAAAGCCTCAACAATCTTTCTTGTTGTGTCTTGAAGCCAGTAGACCTTGAATGACCCGTAGTAGAACCTGTAAACAGGATCTTCATAACCCCAATGAGAACCTACTTCCTCGAGGAGACTCTCAAGCTGTGGAATCTCCGCCTTGATATTAGCGAGGAGTTGGTCTTGCTTTTCGTGTAACTTGCTGAAGTCGCCTTCAAAATCTTCTCTGTTCATCTTGATTTTTCTGCTCACGCGATTGGGTGTGTCACCTTCTGCAGTTGCCAAGCTTTTTGGCCGGCGAGACAAGGAGAAGTCTAATTGGTCAAGGGCGTCCCCACGGCGTCCCGCGCGGGGCATAAGCGCTGACTTAGTCGAAGCGTCATTCCGGCGAACCCCGGATCGGGGTCCGGGGCAGGCACCGGAATCCAGTCAAACAATCGTATTGTACAAATCTTGCCAATTCGGATTACTGCTTTCAATTAATTCCAGTTTCCATTTTCGCTTCCATTCTTTCAATCGCTTCTCCCGCTCAATAGCGGATTCCATATTTTCGTGTACTTCATACCAAACCAGACGATGAACACGGTAGCGTTTGGTAAAACCTTCCACCATATTGTTTTTGTGCTCCCATGTCCTCTTGACGAGGTCTGAAGTCACTCCGATATAGAGAGTACCATTTTTTTCGTTTGCTTGCTAAAATATAAACTGCCGGCTGTTTGCTCACTGATGCTTCTCTGGATTCCGGCTTTCGCCGGAATGACGAACGAGGAATCCCGCTCTCTTAAGTTAGCGCTTATGCCCGCGCGGGGGGCGACCACCTTCGGTCTTCAGCCTAATCCCCTTGATTTTATGTTTCAATCCACGCCCCCGCGCGGGGGGCGACATGCAGATGGCGGCTTTGTAGAGATAGATAATATGTTTCAATCCACGCCCCCGCGCGGGGGGCGACTTCAAATTTTGAAAGAGTTCACAACCGATCGGATGTTTCAATCCACGCCCCCGCGCGGGGGGCGACTTTTAACGAAAGCACGATGAATATTGATCATGTGTTTCAATCCACGCCCCCGCGCGGGGGGCGACTATGGGTTACCTGCGATACCTGCCACGGTCCGATGTTTCAATCCACGCCCCCGCGCGGGGGGCGACAGCTCGTCAGGCATGGCGCCTGGCGCATTGGCAAGTTTCAATCCACGCCCCCGCGCGGGGGGCGACATAGTCATGAGTGGTTATTGGGAATTGAATTAAAGTTTCAATCCACGCCCCCGCGCGGGGGGCGACGACCCCCGTCTCGGCATATTTGGAATACGTTTTGAGTTTCAATCCACGCCCCCGCGCGGGGGGCGACAAGCTCAGGTATGTCAATAATTGGCCGATCGCGCGTTTCAATCCACGCCCCCGCGCGGGGGGCGACGGATGACGTCAAGAAAATGATTGGTGAATTGATGTTTCAATCCACGCCCCCGCGCGGGGGGCGACTGCAGTAATCCAAAAACATTTTCCCGATCTATGGGTTTCAATCCACGCCCCCGCGCGGGGGGCGACGTGAGGCTGATACGGTTATCATGGTGCAGCGACGCGTTTCAATCCACGCCCCCGCGCGGGGGGCGACTTTTCGCCGAATATAACCCTGAAATGCTCGGCTTGTTTCAATCCACGCCCCCGCGCGGGGGGCGACTAAGTCCAACCCAAAGAACACTGCGAGAACTTAGTTTCAATCCACGCCCCCGCGCGGGGGGCGACCGCCGCTGCCCTACCGCCCTACTCCCCGGCTCGAGTTTCAATCCACGCCCCCGCGCGGGGGGCGACTGCGAACTTGGGAGATAGCTATGCGGGCAGCATGTTTCAATCCACGCCCCCGCGCGGGGGGCGACTCAGCGCTCTTATTATACTGTTAATTGAGAAAGGTTTCAATCCACGCCCCCGCGCGGGGGGCGACAAGCGATTATAGAAATTAGAGTAAGTGTCAACGAGTTTCAATCCACGCCCCCGCGCGGGGGGCGACGAGGGCGAAATTATATGACTGCAGCCGAGATCAGTTTCAATCCACGCCCCCGCGCGGGGGGCGACCTGACCCAGGCTTCCACCAAAGTTGCCTACTGTGTTTCAATCCACGCCCCCGCGCGGGGGGCGACGTGGCCTGATGGGACAACCGATGATTTAGGACTTGTTTCAATCCACGCCCCCGCGCGGGGGGCGACAAGCGTAAGAGGAAATTAGAAAAAGGGTGGAGTGTTTCAATCCACGCCCCCGCGCGGGGGGCGACCTTAAAAGCCTGGATGAAAGAGAAACCAGATCCAGTTTCAATCCACGCCCCCGCGCGGGGGGCGACGAGTTTTCAAGAAATTCCTATACGTGGAAAAAAAGTTTCAATCCACGCCCCCGCGCGGGGGGCGACAGGATATTCTGGCGCACGCAAAATTATTGTTGAAGTTTCAATCCACGCCCCCGCGCGGGGGGCGACGCATTATATTGACGATCCGATTGATCTTAAACCAGTTTCAATCCACGCCCCCGCGCGGGGGGCGACATGAATATTTGTATCCTTTGCGGATCAAAAGAAGTTTCAATCCACGCCCCCGCGCGGGGGGCGACTTGGATATCTCTCAACATAGAGGCCATTATCGATGTTTCAATCCACGCCCCCGCGCGGGGGGCGACCTTAGATTGTTTTGGGCGTTTACGTCTTGACACAAAGTTTCAATCCACGCCCCCGCGCGGGGGGCGACTTGGAGAGATTGCAAAAGAAGGAATAAGTATGATGTTTCAATCCACGCCCCCGCGCGGGGGGCGACTTCAGATATGCAAGATGTTATTGAAGCTTTCGGGTTTCAATCCACGCCCCCGCGCGGGGGGCGACCATTTGTGATCTTAGCGTTGGAGGTTTAATTGAAGTTTCAATCCACGCCCCCGCGCGGGGGGCGACTCCCTTTCTATTCCAAGCTTTTCATATTCTGGAAGTTTCAATCCACGCCCCCGCGCGGGGGGCGACTTTTCTGAGAAAAGACGAAAGACTTCTTTCTCCTGTTTCAATCCACGCCCCCGCGCGGGGGGCGACATGGTTGAGGCTCAGGCAAGTTCTGGAGGAAATCGTTTCAATCCACGCCCCCGCGCGGGGGGCGACTTGCTAACATCTCTGATCTTGACATAACTCCAAGGTTTCAATCCACGCCCCCGCGCGGGGGGCGACCTGTCCCCAATTCCTTTGCCCCGGCTTGATCTAGTTTCAATCCACGCCCCCGCGCGGGGGGCGACAGAAAAACAATGAAAGATAGCGATATACGAATTGTTTCAATCCACGCCCCCGCGCGGGGGGCGACGTGGTGAAGGGGGAATGATTGTTACAAACAATGAAGTTTCAATCCACGCCCCCGCGCGGGGGGCGACTATCTCAACCTAATTGAAACAGTTATCAAAACAAGTTTCAATCCACGCCCCCGCGCGGGGGGCGACACCATGGGGCTCCTATAGTGAGCCTTATACCAAGTTTCAATCCACGCCCCCGCGCGGGGGGCGACTCTTGATGCAAAACATCCTAAAGCTCGCAAATTTGTTTCAATCCACGCCCCCGCGCGGGGGGCGACGGGTATGTCAGGATAGACGGAGTGTGGTTGATAAGTTTCAATCCACGCCCCCGCGCGGGGGGCGACTTGTGGTCATGGTCGAAGCGTAAGAGGAAATTAGTTTCAATCCACGCCCCCGCGCGGGGGGCGACCCTGTTTCGTTTCGGCGGTCGCTTGGTCTTCCAGGTTTCAATCCACGCCCCCGCGCGGGGGGCGACTGATTGCCATTTACCTGTAGTTAAACAATTATATGTTTCAATCCACGCCCCCGCGCGGGGGGCGACTTCAGGTTATTTTCGAGTACTGGCAAAAAATCATGTTTCAATCCACGCCCCCGCGCGGGGGGCGACATCCCTTACCTGGATACGCTGACGGGTGGTTTCAGAGTTTCAATCCACGCCCCCGCGCGGGGGGCGACGGCAAGAGAGTGCGTGTTGGGATTGAGTTCGATGTTTCAATCCACGCCCCCGCGCGGGGGGCGACGGATGTTTTGGTTGGCACGATAAATCATTACAAAAGTTTCAATCCACGCCCCCGCGCGGGGGGCGACAGGCATTAGCGATGACGATAGATACAAGGAGCTTGTTTCAATCCACGCCCCCGCGCGGGGGGCGACCAAGGTGGCCAGGGATATCAAAACCCTGGCCCTGGTTTCAATCCACGCCCCCGCGCGGGGGGCGACTGTGTTCTTTTAACTCTTTGAATCCTAAGGCCTTATTTCCTCCTTTCCGCGAACTACTCATTTTTCAACCCATGATGTGTTCGATTGCCAAAGAAAATTTTTTCTGAGCCCCCTGTTTTCAAGATGTTACACGTCGTGCGAACCCCATGACTAATAAATATGCTTCAAACCACGCCCCCGCAAGGACGAGAGGGTGTATCGTCCGCTCGGGAGCTTCAGGTTCGCGCACGATTTTCAAACAATCAAAGGCCCCTCCTGATCAAGCGTTTTTTTGGCCCCCACATGTTCTACACGGCGCTTCCAATTGGAACCCAGAAAATAGAACCTTAAACTATCTACGCTTGGATCAATCTCATCAATCAACCTTTGCCGCAGAAATGTCCATTGCGCCGGGTCAACAATACACTCAAAAACCGAATACTGGACCCTCTGCCCATGATCCACACAAGCCTTTGCCACTCTGCGCAAACGCCGTTGTCCTCCTGGATCACGTGTAGAAACGTCATAACTTACAAGCACAAACATAATCTACTTCCATATAAACGTTGGATAACCGTCCAGGTCGCCGCGCAAACAGCGAGCCAACAACAAAGCCTGCATATGAAACAACAGCCCGATTGTGACTTTCTCTTCAAGAAAGGGATGCAGTATCTCGTCTTGCTTTCGTTTCTGATAGGCAACTAAAACGCCCTTCCTCGTGTCGTCATCCATCAAAACGGCCCCGGATTCCATTTGTTTGAATCCTTTCTTTTGGACCTGGTTCAGGTTTATCAACGAGAGCGTCAAACGGTCCGCCAAGAAGGGCCGGAATTCTTCCATCATGTCAAGGGCCAGTCCCGGTCGGCCCGGACGATCCCTGTGCAAAAAACCGACTGCAGGATCCAATCCTACGGATTCGAGCGCTGAGCGGACATCGTGCAATACAAGGGTGTACAAAAATGATAACAGGCAATTTACATGGTCCAATGGGGGCCGGCGATTCCGCCCCCTGAAAATGAAGTCCTCTTTCTGCGAAGTGATCAAATGATCAAAGACGCCAAAATAAGTATGGGCCGCTTCTCCTTCAACGCCCCTCAGCACATTCAACGACAGATCCGACTGCAGGCTCTGCAAAGAACCGCTAATCCGCTGAGACGCCTCGCGAACCTCGTCTGCGTTCAATTTATCCGAATGGTCTCTCAGTGCCCGTTGGAGAACAGTGCGGCAGTTGGCAAGTTTGCCTGTCAGTACCGCTTTTGCCATTTCAGCAGAGACATTCATGTCGTCAGCACGCCGGTATTGCTCCCGCCGCAACAAGACATTACCCGAAACAGGCCCCTGAACCCTTGCAAGGAAACGGCCCCGCTCCGTCAAGAAACTGATGGCTACATCCCGTTCAGCGCAAAACCCCATCAAGAATGGGCTGCACATTATGTTCCCGAAGCAGACTATCCCGCCGATCGTATGGATCGGGACGCGCAGGCGGATTTCCTTTTCCACCTTGACTACAACGGTTTCTCCCTCTTTGGCGAGATACGCGCCCTGTGTAGTGACAAAAAGGGTATTAAGGTGTTTTTTCACGAGTCTCGCATCGCTCCTGACAAGTAGTGTTTTACAGAACGCCTCTTCTCAATGATCTTGGGCAGGCATACATGAAACAGCGAACAGCTTTTGCACTTCGGCCCATATGCAGGATTTGGCGTCTGGCGGGATTCAATGAGTCTGTGCAAACGCATTGCCGCACTTTCGGTCTCCTGCCGTAAAGCATGATCAAAATCAACATCTCTCCGGCGGCGGGTTTTTCCGTAGAAAAGCGCCCCGCACGGGATTTCAACACCCAGCATCTCTTCCAGGCACAGGGCCTGGGCGCAAACCTGCACCTTGTCGCAATTGTCCTTCTTCGGTTTGCCGCGTTTGTACTCCACAGGGAACGGGAGCCACTCAGACGATCCTGCATTCTGAGAAGCCGGTTTTCGATGGAACTCCACAACATCCGCTTTGCCAACCAACCCCAGCCTGAGCGACCGCAAAGGCATGCCAAACTCTATGCGAACATCTCCTCTGGATTCCCGGCTGGCCTCATGAACCCGCTCATGCATGATTCTCCCTTGAGCAGTAAACAGGTTTTCATTCCACACCTGCTCAACATGGATTAAAGCGCACTGCCGCTCGCAAAAAAGCAGGTGCTGTAACCCCGAAAGGGGAAGAAGATCGTCTTCGGTGTACATGGTTATAGCGTTTCCATTATCACAGTGCTGAACGTGAAACCTTTGCCTATTGTCACTCCATTGTCGGCGGAAGAGTCAAATAGTCCTCGCGGCAGCATTTGTTGTACGCGACTGCCATATCCAATATCCGTAGGTGTCTACAGACCAGAGCACTGAACTGTCCAGAGATGAACCGGGAGCCCATGTGAGGCAACCCTTCCGCGGGTTGCCTTGCTCCCAGCCTCCAAGAAGTTCCTTCATTCCTCGAATTCCATTGATTGGAAAGTCGCCACCTGCTGGTGCATGTCCCCAAGCGGAATCACTTTGAATTTCAGGATCATCCTTGTCCAGACAGACAGGCTTCCCGAAGACGGACAAGTCGGCGGGCAAATCATCCCATTGCTCCAGTTTTGTTTTCCCAAGACCGTATCTGGTGTCGCCCCCAACAAACACGGTATCGATATTCTCCAACTGCCGGCGGAAGCCGTTGTTTCTCAGAAACACATATCCCAAGAAAAACATGGGATTCGGTTTCGCCGTACAGCCACGTAAATCACGCCAATAAGGGTTGATACATTCCGTCTCCCTCAGTGTGCCTTCGAATGCCGAGTCAGTTTCCGGCGCGATTGCCGTGCCCGGCCGGGAGTCGAGCAGACGATGCCGGAAGGTACGGTCCGACAGGTCTTCCCGGCTGTTCGGAGAGCACCAGCACAATCCTTTGTCTTTCAAATACTTAGGCAGCCAGACCACGTAGTTGTCACCACTTTTCTCGGCTGGGTAGAGATAGGTGAAACGACAGTTGAGCCCGATCTCCCATCCGAGTTTGCCGTAGTCAGGAAAGCTGTCACCGTTTCTTGATCGGGCTATTTCAGCGGTCACAGCACCATGAAACGTCCGAGCCGGCACGTAAAGACGGCAACGATTCAACGTCCCTGCCGGAGGCATGCCGATGAAAAGCGGTGCTTCCAGTCGCCAGACCCATCTGTGCAGCGTCCATGTCATATTCGCACCTCGCTCTCCTCCCGCAGCCGCGCGTGGTAGCGGGCATAGACGAGAGATTGCCGGATCAGATCATGAGCGAGAAGCAGTTTATCAAGGTCGTTGGCCATTCCGTGAAGCGAGGTAAAGAGGTCAGTGTTGCCTGAAAGCAAAGGGGACTGTTGTGGCGTCACTTTCAGGAATTCAAGAAGTTTCTGGATGATGTCCTTTGCCAATTTCTTTTTTTCCTTTCCGCTCACTCCCTTATCAAAATAAAGAAAGAGGGCATAGACGCCTTGCTCTTCCAAGACCGCGAGAGCATCCGTAACAAGCTTCTCCAGCTCTTTGGACGGTTTTGCTGCGATGTTTTTACCTGCTTTGGCACAAGCAAGATCCAAGTTCTCAAAGATTGGAGCGTCCATCACGAATCCTCCTTTCCCGTCGCACCAGTCCCGGAGAAATCTTGAGCTTTCAACACGCGAAGTCGCCCCATGCCACGAGTTCCCATGCCGCCGATACCCAGATGTTCCAGATAAGAATCAGCTCTGGCAACAACATCTTTTACCGCGTCTGGAGAAGTGACAGCCGTTAGATCATTTTTTTTGTTGATCTTGAAGTGCTTTGGATTCCGACAGGTTAGTTCCCAAATAAGCACTGTTCCCCGAGGTAGGGCCTCGTAGGTGAATAATGCTCCTTCTTCGGCTGCACCAGTGGCCGGGTCGATAGCAACTGAAGTGCGGACTTCCAGATTGCTGTTCACAATGTGTGTAAACAGCTTGTCGGAAACGACCCCTAAGCGCCTGATGATGTAGTCGTATACACCAAGTTCCCTCAGCTTCGAGGCCAGACCATTCAGTTCACCCCAGTCCGTTTTCACCGGCAGAAAAAGCCAGCCGATATTCAATGGCTCAACAGCTTGGCCCTCACTCTTGCGGTAAAGAGCATTCTGATCCGGCAAGTCGCCGATCTCTGCCAATTTATCCCGGCCAACTTGCCGTAATGCCATGGGGGAGGTTATCCATTGCGGCCCCAACTGCGACGCGACCGGGAAAAGCAGCACGTGCATATCGCTGAACGCGGCCAGACCCGCGAACCCGCCGCCGGAGTCCTTGCCCGTGGCGAAGCCGAACACGGCACAAACCGGGCAATCGTGCTGGCTGCAATGACCAGAATCACCGCCGCCTTGCCCGGCACAATCGGGGTAATATGGTTTGGACCTGTCTTTTTCTTGTCGAGAGTTTTCATAATGCATGGCCGTATAGGCTCGCATGACCCCCGCCAAGCTCGATCCCGGGATTTTCGGTATCCGTGTGACCGGGTCACGCACGATGGTGTTGTCCACGCGCCCCAAACGGCTTCCGCCCGTGCCCACATGGATAGGATCGAGCGCCATGCCGGCGAGCGGAAATGTTTCAAAACTCTTATTATCTGTTGTCATCTGTCACCTCCGGATACTTGCTTTTTCAGCACACTCATGTGCCATTCCAGGCTCCAGTCCAAAAGGCCATCGCGGGCTGCCTGCACCAGAGTCTCCAGACAAGCGCCCCGAGCCCTCAATCGTTCGCGGAAGACTGCTCGCACGAGATCAAGCCAGGCCTCTTGTCCGCCTTCAAGCCAGGTCCTGTTGGGTCCCTGCCAGGCATCGCGCCGTTCGACCAGTTCAAACCACGCGCCACGGAGTGCGGATTGGCTTGACCTAATGCCTTCGATCAGCCTCCAGATATCCTGCATCCGCCTCCACTCCATAAGCTGCCGTCTTTTTACGGCTTCGAATCGCTTGGCCGTGTCGTCCATGAATACGGTGGCGATGAACGGAGGATAAACGAAAATACCGTCCCCGCTTCGCAAGTCCTTCGCATGCCGGAAGACCTGGCCCTTGGTGGGATGCTGAAAATCCAGAGGGAAACGAACCTGCTTGTCTTCCACGGCAAGGTACGGATAAAACACGTCATCCCGTCCATCGGGGAGTCTGATGGGTATCGTTTGAAGAAGCTCGTGCGGATGATTGAGAGACTTGATGCAGAGGGCGGTAACGCCATCCCGTGTTTCGCATCCTGATACTCGCCAGGTTTCAGGCTCATTCTCTTTGACCCCATCTTTGTCTTTGACCTTCCTCAGATCATCCTCTATGTTGCGCGCCGCTTCTATCACGGCCTGAAACGGCGTCATCCTGGGAAAGGCCACGACGCCGACCCTTAGCGGCAGCCGGTCCCAGACACGGGCGAATTGCTCCTTCCATCTTTCAATCGCTCGATCCACGCACTCGGATGCGGCTTCAAGCGGCAGAAGGACCCGAAAGCGCACCGGCGAAAGCTCAAGGGGAATCAACGGGTGATAAACGCCCAAATGGCCGGGAGCATCTTCAACTGTATTTATCATCAGCAGCTCAACCGAATTGTTGTCATCATCCTTCAATGGAATGGGCTTGTCGCTTTTGAGATGCTCCTTCCCCTGCGTTTCTTCCAGGATACGGCTCAGATTGGAAATGGTGATGAATCCGCCCCCATCCTTTTGATACAGCAAATCAAAAGGCTTATCGTTGAATCGTCCCGAGTATGGGTCTCCGTCCTTCCAATATTTGCCGTCTGTTTTCAACAACAGTCTGCGGACGCGCCAGCGGTTCTGGTCCGCGGCCGCTATCTCGCGGAATTCGACAAGCAAGGCTTCGAAGAATTCCTCGGCCTGCCGCCAGAAGCGATAGATACGACCAGGTGAAGCAAGCTTGCAGAACAACTGATGCGTGAGCCATCCAGCGCGTCCGTTCTCGTCAAGATCTTCCCATTTGGGTGCTTTGGCGCGATCTTCCACCATTAGCGAATAAAACTTGTCCCACGGAACATTGTTACCATTCTCGTCCTTGAGTCCCGGAGCGATCTTTTTCTGAACCAAGCTTCTTGCTTGGCTGGCCTGATTCCCCGTACCCAAAGCCGTCTTTAACAAACTGACCAGCGAGTCATGATCTTCAGGCAGCGGTTTCTTCGTGGTGGTGTTCTGCGCTGCCCACTTTGCGACGCTCTGCGTCCGGAGCGCGTCCAAGCGGGTTCCGTCAAGCCACGGTTCGATATCCAGGCTCATCGTGACGAGGGCAACCCGGTCATTTGCGTCGGCCACCTCGCTGATCCAGATGGAGTCTGATCCGAGCTTCCCCTCCAGCCACTTTTTGCACCGCTTGTCACGTCGGTCGTAACATTCCTCGCATCGTTTTTGTTTACTGGTGATATCCCCGTTCCTGCGAACCAGGCACACCGGGCACACGTGGCCTTTAGTTTCTTTCTTCTCCCTTTCCGGTATCTCCCAATCGCGGTGCAGCGGCACGGCCATGGTTTTCCGTGCCGTTTCGATTTCCATCGTCATTCCAACAAGGGAGCGGGAGGGCTCACTGATGTTGCAATAGGGAGGCATCTCAAGGTTGAGATTTGTATCACAAGCATAAGGACAGTCATCTACCTTCTTAGCAAGGCCGTCTATCCGATCAGCCAGCCATTGTTTCCAATTATCAACCTTCAAGATATCTCTCTTGACTTCTTCTTCTGTCCGCTCTCCTGGAAATGAAAAGACACAAACTTCACCATCTTTGTACAAGAGGGAGCCTACAGCCAAATCGACCTCAATGAGCTTGCGGACTCTGGTGAAAAACTCGTCCAGCGCCAGCCGTGCCCCGGTCCAGTCGCCGATCTTCACCGCCCGGGCTTCGTAGTAGTCCGCACCGATCCCGATGGTCAAGAGCCGCCAACGGGTCTGTTGTTTGAGAGGTTTGTCCCAAGGAAAGCCATTGTCTTCCAGAATCGCCCCGGCCACGGCGCTCTTGAACAGCGCGGCCGCGACATAGGACTGATCAAAAAGCGTGACGTCGTTGTTCGGTAGTCTTGTTTCGGCCAACGTGCTTGAAAACGCCTTGCATAACCAGTTTCCCGGGCCGACGGCCTTTTCGCGCCATTGCCACCAGTCTTCAATGCTGGTTGCTGAGGCGTTGATACCGTATCGCTGCAATTCAGCAAGGAGCCCCTTAATCTGTCCAAGCAGACGTTTCCAGCCAGCTTCGGTCAGCAATTCGGGCGGATCGGCCAACAGGTTACGCTCAGGATGCCCAAAGGCCGTGGACAACCACATGTGGGTGGCATCCTGGCCGAGATATTCAACTGTCCTTTGGGGAAAACTCTGTTTCTCAATACCCGATGCCATGGCATGTCCGGCCTGGAGCAGGCCAACAAGGTTCCCATGAGATTTACCGTCTGCGTGTTTGGTGATAAACTCAGTAAGCGTTTGGGGCCATACGACATCGTCTGAGTACTTGTCCCTTACCCATTTCAGTAGGTCATCCCAGGGAAATGGCGGTGTCTCCCGTTCATACCACGCCTTGTAGTCATAATTGTCCTTTTGACCACCATGCCATAGCAGAAAATCGACCTTGGCCTTGCCGGTCATGTGCAGCCACCCGATGGCCTCCAATGCCAGAAGCAAGGGGCGGTGTTGCCGCAGCTTGTCGGGCAATTGAAATCCGGTCATCGGCCACCTCCCTCTGGGGCAAGCCGGTTCTTAATATGCGTTTTGAATCCTTTCGCATTCCCTGAAGTGAAGGAACCTGCCTGAGTCTGTTCACTCACCAGACTCCCAAGTTCCTGCAAATCTTGTAGAGTTTTTTTCTTGAATCGTGGCTCAGCCATTGTGCGTTCGCTTGAGGCCTTCAAAAAGCCCGTCCACTTGTCGATTCGAACGGCGCCCCATCCAGACGTGCGCTTGGCGGAAATGCCATACGTTCCAAGAAGGGATTCAATGGCATCGATGAGTCCCCCCATTGCTTCGACTCGAGACACCCAAAGACAACCCGTTTCCCTGCACAGGGGCGCGTAAAGCAGCCGCAATATACCCGGCCTGCCGGCAGGGACGACCTCGTAGTATATGGGCTGCGTCCCGGCTCTGCGCGCGCGGCTGTGCGGGTTGATCACCTCAAAGCCGACCTTATCGAACCAGGTCGGATAGAAGACCAGGGCACCATGCCGGAAGTGTTCACCCTCGCGCTTTTCGTTGCCGAAGAGATGCACGATCCAATCAGGCTCTTTCCAGTCATCCATCTTCATGCCATGTGTTTCGAGATGGCCGGGCAAACCCGCCTGCATGCGGCAGGCCCAGCGCAAGAGCCCCTTCCACGAGGCCGCTGACATATAAGGTACACCAAAGACCCGGTCCTTGCGCACCGGGTTGTCCAGCACGCGAAACGGCCTGTCGTCCTTGGAGTACCAAGGCGTCTCCAATGTGAAGGAGACCTCGATCCCGAACCAAGAAGAATGGGGCAAGCGGGAAAAATCAGGCGCCACCATGAGGTCAGCAGGTAGCTGGATATTTTCCAGCTCTGCGGCCCGCGCCATGTAGCACTGACGCGCTTCATTCTTGGGGTCCTGTGCCCTTTGCCTTTGCGGCTTATCCTGGCATGACCACACCGTGCAGCCGTCCACAAAGCCCGAAGCAAAACCGGATTCATTTACTCTATTTGGGCAGGCTTTCTGCGCAGCCAGGGTCGCGTAATAGTCATAAGTCATGAACGGTCCTCCTTGTCGGCAAGGAGATGGTTGATAATCTCGTTTCCTGTGAAGAACTTCCAGCCGTTATTCCCCCAGACGTTAGTCAGCTTTTGCTGCATTGCGGTGAAATCGATCAACCCCGGTTTCACGAAGCCAAAGGTCCGCGCAGGATTCTTGAAACTGAAGACCTTCTTGCTTTTGGCCTCAACATTGTTTCCTCGATCCGGACGGCGACCAGCTATCCACGAATCATTTCGACTGCCCTGTTGCTTGGCTTCCGGGCGGCTGATGACGCGGTTAAATGTACTGGTGTTGCTGTTCTGCCGAGCCAGATACTTTCCACCGTTCACGCACCAGAAGTGTTGAAGGGAAGCCCAGGCGAAATCCTCATGATGCACCTTCCGCCATTGGGAACCAGACACATAGGTTTTCAAAGCGTCAAGCCCAATTCGGTCGATTTGGGGAGCCTGGGTTATTTGCATCAACCCATAGTCTTTGTGACACGGCTTGTTTTCTCGACCAGGCTCGTCCGAGGGCTTGAATACCGTCTTGCCGCCGATCGCCGCATATTCGGCGATTAAGTGAAGGGTAGCATCCAGCAGAGCCCATTCCTCGTGCCGGATTGGTCGGAGCCGCGTAAAGCGGAGGCTGAACGTCTTGTCCCTTTTGATTTGAATCGCCTTGGGTTGCTTATTCTCATCCAACACATCGAAGCGAAACTTCCGCGCCCATCCGGTGCAGCCGAAAAGTTCGCAGACGACGCAATGGTTCCGGTCTCCACATTTCGTATCGGTGGGATCGCAGGCATAGCCGCCAAGGCCCCGCACCAATACCTCAGACCACCACCGGATAGAACCAAGCAACCCGGTGGTGATAAGCCGATTGTGCTTTCCATCAACAGCGCCTGTCCACAAGTCCGTCAAGGCCTTAAATTGCCAGGTCCGTTCGCCTTTCGCAAGGGACATGGTTTGCCTCCCTTTGTTGATGTCTTCCGGATTGTCCATCATGACGTCTCATTCCTTTTCATTCAACCGCTTCCGTCTTTTCTGGGGAATGTCCAGATAGTTCTCGGGGGAGACAACCTTCTTGCGGGTCTTTCTTTCCAGGTCTTTTCTCGCCTTCCCTGCAACCTCGCCACCCTTGTAAGCAGCACGCTTGCTTTCCTGAAAACCCTTTGCATCATCCACCCGCGTTATCTCAGTCGTGGCCGCCTCTCCAAGCATGGAAAAAATCAATTCAAGGTCCGTCATATGGTCCCTGAGATTTTCCCGAATCAGCCCCTTAAGCTTTTTGTGTTCGCCGGGCGTAACGCCAAAGGCTGCTTTTGCGATCTCGGCGGTTAATATCGCATATTCCTTCTCGCGCCTTACCTCCCTCTCTTTCCACTCGTCTGTAAGCTCTTCCCTGATGGCGATGCCGCGCATTCGCTTTTCAATCCAGTCGTCCGAATAGCCCTTTGCCTTATACAGCGCCCGCGTCCTTTTGGTCGCCAGCTCGGGGTCCTCTATCTCCTGTACACGTTCATATCCTACCTTTGCCAGCCACCGTTTGAAAGGCTCGGCCTTGGAAGAAGGAATAGATTGGATGATGCGGAAGATACCCTCAGTGTTTGCACAATTTGTTTCCCTCATTTTCCCATCAGGTGCGATCATGGCAAGGGGGGTACAAATTGTACCCCAGTTGGAATTCAATTCCGAATCACGTCGTCGCATTTTTTTTATGTATTGGCGGGAATCGGTGCTATCCGTCAATGCCTCAACAACATCGGCAATCGAAAACCACCACTCATTGTTGTGAATCGTCTTCCTGATTTCCTTACCTCTGAAAACAGCCATGCTTGCTTCCATCACCCCTCCTGTAAATCAAGAATAAATATCTCCCTGGCCCTACAGCCACCCCGAACAAGTTCCGGAGGCCATGCAGCCCTCGGCAATATTCTGTTTTCCGCTGCGAGCCGCCTGCACCATCTGGTCGTGGGTGTGCGACCGCCTAAAAATAAACCGGTTGCAAAACGCTACCGTCGCGTCGTAGACAATCTCCGCCATCTGGTAGGATTGCAGATCGCGATAACCGCCGTGGGGCGGGATGAGTTGGGGAGTCTCTGCGCTTCGTTTGTTTTGCGGATTGTCCACCATGGCGTCTTACTCCTTTTCATTCAACCGTTTCCGTCTTATACAGAGAGCGGGTTCTTTTGGTTGCCAGCTCGGGGTCCTCTATCTCCTGCACACGCTCATAACCGACTTTCGCCAGCCAGCGATTGAACGGCTCGGCCTTGGGAGAGGGGATAGACTGGATGATACGGAAAATGCCTTCGGTGTTGGCGCAATTGACCTTTTGGTTTCCTCCAGGAGTCTCTATCAAAAGGGGGGTGGCAATTTGCCCCCACCCTTTCGACAACTCCTTGTCACGACGCCGCATATCTTTAATATAACCGGTGCTGCAAGGCAGAAATGGGGATGAGGTCGTCTTCGGCGTACATATCGTCACTTGTTACCTAATTTATCACCTATATTAATTGTTATTACCTAATTCCCGGTTTTGTTCCATTTTGCATTTCTGCCACGGCCAAGGCATTCAATAACCCCTTGCGCCTGAAGGTCTTTAAGCACCCTGCGTATCATATCAATACCAACACCGGGACATCTCCGCAGTATATCAGCGACACTGAAATCACCGGGGAAACTTTTAACAGCATCTTGAACCATTGCTGTCTTCTCACCCCTTGGTTGAGGCAGCCTGCTCAACCTTTCTTCAAATTCTTTGTAAGCGCTCTTGAGTATGAACAGGTATTTTCCGTAAGGGGCAACTTTGACCCCGTACCATGTATGAGATTGAGCGCTTCTCTGTAGCCCCGAACCTCTTCCTCTGACCGGTCGTGAAGAAGCGATTTGCCAAAAATGATAGTGCCGATGCGCTTTTTATCGACTTCAACGCCTTCGATGCGGTTTGACGACACCGCACTCTCAACAAGGGCATGCTCTTTCAGTGATTTTAGTCTCTGCGGCGACTGCCTTTTATAAAGCTCCTGCCTGCCTTTCGCCTCACTGATGTCGGCCAGATACCATGATGTCGTTACGGGAATTGTATCGAGACCTGCGATGAACTGCTTTAAAGTTATCATACCAACAATATCACTCCTTTAATTTCTCATCAGTTTTCGTACCGCTTTGCATACAACAGTTGCGGCGTCCAGCCGGAGGCAATGAGCATATGCGCCCGTTTTCGGCCCAGGCCTGCTCCAAATGTGAATCAAGGCACACTGCCGTTCGCAAAACAGCAGGTGCTGTAACCCGGACAGGGGCAGAAGGTCGTCTTCGGTGTAGTTCATCTTCTGCCCCTATCACGTGCCTGTATTCTTGTGCGGTAAAGCCTTTCCGTGAAGCCGCCTTCTTTCAAGAATTCCTTTTCCAAAGCCCGCAACTGCTGATCGAGTAGATAGTTAGCCTGGTGAATCACGCAAACCAAGGTGTTGGCAGCAACCTCAGGAGAACTGCTTTCAATATAGGTCTTATAGGTCGTATAGGACCTATTCTTCCTGTAGCAGAGCCCTCGGACTTCCCGGGCCGTGGGATGGTCTTTTTCCCAAAGCGCCAGCCCGCGTTGGCGCAAAAAGTCCTGAAAATCCAGCAGAAGCTCCTCAAGACTCGCCCGCGCCACTCCGATGAGCTTGAGTTCGGTTTTTTTGGAGGTGCCTGAAGCCATGCAGCCTTCGGCAATGTTTTGCTTTCCACTGCGCGCTGCCTGAACCATCTGATCATGGGTACGCGAGCGCTTTGAAATGAACCGGTCGCAAAACACCACGGTCGCGTCATAGACAATCTCCGCCATCTGGTACGATTGCAGCTCACGGTAACCGCCATGTGGCGGGATGAGTCGTGGTGGCTCTTGCTGGTCAGTCATGCTTCGTAGTCTCGCCTTGTTTGTCCATAAGGTAATCCATTAGGGCCTCTTAATTTTTGACCTGATACGCTCTTGCATAATTCTACCTTCAGCAGTAAACAGGTTTTCGCTCCACACCTGCTCAATATGTATTAAAGCGCACTGACGCTCGCAAAAAAGCAGGTGCTAAATGACTGCGCCACCTGAGGCAATGAATTTCTCCAACTTCAGCACGCCCTTCATGTACCCAAGGAAATCAGGATCATAATCATATTGCCACACATAAATTTTCAAATCTTCGGAGCGGCTACCTTGAATTGCAGGTTGCAAGCCAAGCTTCTCGATCTTGTTGGCCCATATTTGAACGCTGTACCGCATGAGTTCGTGCCTCGACACCTTTTCGCCTTTTCGCACAGCTTCAGCCAAGGACTCATCAATAATCACTGTCCGGGTGTCCGTGTCAATGACTCGACATTGCGTGGAAACGCTTGGGTATTCCATTCTATCTTCGTCTTTGATCAATTTTCTGGCTTTCTCGTCGGCACCATATGTCCATTCTCGTCTCATGGCGAAGGTCGTTAATTCGGCCGGATGCATTTGGTTCAACTCATGCAATGCAAAACGGTTCAATGCCTGGCGAGAAACTGATACGGAAGGATTGCTGCGAAACCGGTCGTCTCGAAGAAGAATGTCCCACACCTCTGCGTTTTCGAATTCGTCGCCGCGACTAATCCTGCCTCCAATCTGTATAAGGCTTGCTGTAGATGCCCTTTCTCTAAAGCCCGTGCGAAAGGAGAAGTCCATCCCTGCCTCAACGCAACTAGTAGCGACAAGTGTCCAGTTTCGTATTCGTTCTCGCAGCCGCAGTTTCACCCTTTCCACAATCAAGTCCCGGTGAACCGGAGCGAGCGCTGTTGAAAGGTGAAAAACATTGTGACCAGATTGGCGCATTGCTTGGGCAATCACCGCAGCCGTGTGCACTGTATTCACAATGAGAAGACACGGCCCCGGTTCCTTCTGAACGACAAAGTCCAAAACACCTTGACAATCCAACGCATTGGCGTCTTCCGGTCGCCTGCGATAGTTGATTCGCCGCTCTTCAGTTTCCTTCAGTTCGTTGCGAAGGGAATCGTCTGCAACCAAATCAGGCACTTCGGGCATGGCTGTCGGATCATTGGCGCAAATAAGGTCCTTGTATTCGGCCAGTTCCCAGAATCGTGGCAAAGAGCCGCTCGCCAGCACCAAGTGCCCACCCCAATCACGGGTCCAGGTTTCAAGCCACCTCCACATTTGCGGCCAGAGATGTGACGGAATCGCTGCATGCATTTCATCTACAAATACCGCCGAGCCTGGTAGCTCATGCAGTTTTCTCAGTTGTGCTGGATGATTGCTGCCAATTGTTTCAAAGAACTGCACAGCGGTAGTGACAATAATCGGGGCCTTCCATAACGTGGCAAGTTGGCGCAGTTCCAAATCGGCGAAGTCCGCCCTGTGATGATGCTCCGCCACCACGTCCTCAGGGCGTTCCCCATCCAACACCAGCGCCTTTCGATAAGTCTCAACCGATTGCGTGATGATGTTTGTGTAGGGGAGAACAACTATGATGTGGCGCAGTTCAGGCTTTCGTTCGGCCGCAACTCGCAATAGATGGGCCATCACTGCCGTCGTCTTGCCGCTGCCAACCGGAGCGTCACAAGTGCGAATCGGCAGATCAAGTCTAGCGTCCCGGCAGGCCTCGAACAGTCGTTTGCGCAAACGGTTTCGGTGCCGCTCGCGTTCTGTGTTCCCCCCCGGCAGTTGATCCACGTAACGCTGTAATGCCAAGAGGCGATCCTTCCACCGTGGTTCGATTTCTGGAATCTCGACCTCGTTGCCGTAGTGGCGAGCGGTATCCCCGTGATCGGCGTCGACGAGGCAGGAAAGAGCCACGCGGCGGGTGAAGCCGCAGCGGTGAAGCTGTCCATTGCCGGTTTCGGCGACAACGCAAAGACCGGCTTTCTCATGGGCAGTCAGATACTCATGGAGATGAACATCGACATGCTTGTCAACCGAACACCCGTTAAGGAAAGCTGGTTGTCGCTCGTTTCGAAATAGCCGCCTTTTGTTTGGTGGACTTTCTTCGCTCTTACTGAACAGTCCAGCATGATGAGCCGCTACGATCACTGCTGATTCTTTCCGTCCAAGTTGCCACAGTGCAGCCACGCCTGCATCTTCATGAGCGACAGGCAGGGGATTTCGTGAATCCTGTTTGAGAACACTCTGATTTGCCTTATCAAGCTTGCCCAGATCGTGAGATATTGCGGCAGCTTCAACCCAGCCAATTAACGCTTCACGGTCGCGGGCATAAAAAATAGAAGTACTCTGCGCATTGCGGACCGCTACATGGGCCACATTTGTGATGTGGTCGTAGTAAGTTTGCGCAGAGGCTCCTTGGCGAGGGCTGTGGGCTAGAGGTACATCATTGGGCATTTTCGCCCTCTTTCCCGCTTCCTCTGCACCATTCAGGCAGTTCGACGCAGAGATCATATAGCTCAGCATTCTTCAGTTTCCCTCTAAAGTCGTCAGGCATTTTATCGGGCACATCATATTGATCGTTTAAGGGTAAGCCGCTCACTGAAGGCGTCTCTCTATTCTCTCCCTTACGCCTTGGCGTCAGTTTCTCGATGAACTCGAATTCAGAAAAGGACCCCAAACCGTCTTCATGCTCGGCATACCAGGCGTGACGGACTTCGATGAGCCCGTGACTTCGAGCCACCGATCTCGTATTTGGATAAGCATGTTTGATCAGACTTAGGAGTAGGGCAATATCCTTTGAAGTACAGCCACTGTGTAGCGCGGCTGTAGGGTTTACAAAGAAGGGCATACAATAGATGCCGTGCTCCACATATCGGCAGGCTAAGGGTGCCATGCCGCGATCTTTTGACTCTTGGGCAGAGGCTTTTTTCGTATTTGTGTCACGATGGATGCGGACTGGTGCGACAGAAACGGCAATCCCAAATTGGGCAACACCTGTCCGAATGTACTTGCGGTCACTTGCAGCAACCCCGCTTCCTGCTTGGGGAGCTTCTTCACCCTTTTCTAGGAAGGTAGCTCCAAAAACCCGCGCATCCCAGTACTTGTTTGCGACCTCGCTTCCATCGTTTCCTTGGTCGATCAGTTCGAGAACCTTACGCCAAGCTTCGCTGGCGTCCTTGACATCGGAAAAACCGCGGTCCCGTGATTCAAGAATGCAGAACAAGTCATCATTGCTGATGCCCAACTCTTTTTTCATATACTGCCATACTGGCCCATTTTTCAGTTCAACCAAGTCTCGGAGTTTTCGTTTAAACGAAACTCCAGATATGTAGCCACGCCTATCATGACTACGTTGGCGTGGGTCACTTTCACGGTCTGGATCACCATTAGGATTTACATTCTCCGCAGCAATGATAAGAAGCCCCGTTGCACGTGGAATAGTTTCCTTTTGTTCATTTAACATAGTAGTATCTCCTTTCTCTATTTTTTCTATTTGTCTTCTTTGGGTGATCTGGACATGTAACCTAAAAACAACTCTGCACGAAAAGTTTGGCCCGTTTTTGTAGGCAATGGCCGCTTGATGGCGTGGCAAATCTCACCTATCTGCCCGACAGCCCATTTGGCCAAACGGTATTCTTCGCCAGAGATCTTTGTAGCCCACGCCTGATAGATGTTCATGCGCTCCCTCAGCCGATCAATGGCGTCCTCAGGATTATCTGCCGCCGCGGGCATGAGGGCGTTCCCTATCAACTGGGGCGGGATGCTTCCTTTTCGCACGTGCACACAGTACTCGCGGTGCAGCGTATCCGCCATCGATAGCAGGCGACCCAACTGGAATGCTGTGTTGTCCATATAAACCTCCTTTTTTCGGCCAAGCGCGTTGAGCAGGATGCCAAGAAGTGCCACTGCACATAGCGCTGCTTGTCGCGCAACCGGTTTGAATTTCTCGATCTGTTCTTTTTCCCCTGAATGGAAAGCCGCAGCAACACCAACCAGCAGCGGTCCGATCCGTTGAATTGTCAGGCGCAGGAGATTCTTTGCCGCCTCCTCACACTTTCCGGGGCTGCGCAACATCATATCCAAAACTTGGCGGAGCGTAGGGCCATCCAGCTTTAGTTCATCTGTGCCACCGCGCACCCATTTCGATGAGAGAAGCCGCACCACTCGGTCAGGATACGGCGGAAGGGGCTGCCCCTCGACAGCCTTTTGACCCTTCTTTTCCGGGGGGAATGGTAGCGTCACAGTCGGCAGATTCTTTCGAACTCCTTGCTGCCATCGCACGGCCGCGTCAAGCATCTCTTGAGGTGATATCGTTAAATGCATGAGAATCTGCTTTTTCTCCTTATCGGCTTTGCCGATCAGCAAAAGCTGGAGCTGCGATTGAGGGCGGTATTTGATGATGCCATCCAAAGCACGACAGAGTGCCTTTGCGTCATTTTCGAACTGATCCCGCTTTTCTCTCTCGCCACTCCCAAATGTATCTGCTGCTTCGTCGCTGATGACGGGTTGCCCTTCACAATAAACAAGCAGCAGGTCTTTTTTCTCTCTCTTGTTTCGACCGCTTCCTTCCCATTTTCCATTGGCAACCATACGCCAAGTTTTGCCTCTGAGAACCCGCACTGTGAGAGCACTCAAACCATCAGCGATATCAGCCGCAACCCATTGACCAATAGGAAATGATTTTGAGGCGTCTCCCCAGTCCGATTGATTCTTGAGGTACCTAAATTCGCAGGGGGTAGCATCATACTTCGAAAAGAGTTTCGTCTCACCAAGTGCACCAAGGTTCGGTTCAGGGAACCTTCTCTTCAACAGAGGCTGCGGTACACCCAGCAAAGCACAAATGCCGTCGGGTTCTCTTTTGTCAATATCGCGTAGACGACGGCTCACGTACAAACGCATCTTGGAATCCGCAAGTGAAACCGGATAATGGGATTCCTCGATGTCGAAGACCACAGGGATCTCCGCCTTCGCTGGTTGGTCGGGCATCTTCCCTATCAGAAGTCTTTCAGCGAGTGGCGCATCTTGCAGTATCCCCTGTTCAAGGCGCTGGACGATCAACTGGCGTAAATGACGTAGGAAGTCCGCCGGTGACTCCATTGACGCTACGAAGCGCCGCAACATGCAAGGCAGGGCAAGGTATTGCTCATCTGCCTCTGCAAAAATGTCCAACCAATCAAGCCCCTTGTTTCGCAAGCGATTCCAAGTTTGTTCATCGTGCGCTGGAAGCTGAAACTCCCGATTGTCGATCGCTTCTCGGAGCAATTTGCGCCGCTGAGTCTGTTCGGTTTTTTTTAGCGCGGCGAATTCTTCTCTCAGCGGATCGTCAATTGAGACTGACAAAAGGGCATGCTGTATCTTCACGACTGGAAAGGCGTTCGCTTTGCCTTCTCTATGATACCATAGCCGACCCATTGATTCTCGATCCACTTCCTCCACTATCTGCAAGGGTCCATTGTCCCTGAGGCGCACCCGATAGCCCGGATTTTTCCCCGGCCTCTTCACATCGGGGTGGTTAAAGGGGACATAGAAACCGGTTTCGTCGAGACTGCGCCGTAAATTGTAGGCTTCACTCAGCATCGTTCACCTCCTTCGACGGTCTCTCGTGCTCGTAGGACATCACGCCATCGACGATCCACCTCTCACGGAAAGAGGGCTTGTATTGCCGATGGTCCCACATCGAGATCAGCATAGCTGGGATGTGGATCTCGCCAGTTGTCTCCGGCCTGATTTCCTGACCATGCTCGTCTCGGTCTCGAAACGGGCCAAAATAGATAGGCACAAACTCCTTCCAGCCCAGGCATGGTGTGTAGAAAGTCTGGCCGCGTCTCAGCCGATCATCGAAAAGCGTCTTAAACCGAGGCCGCCAATCCTGCCCACGCCGACGGCGTAACTGTGTCTTCCCGTTGCCACGCGTACTCATTTGCTTCATCTGCACTTCACCGTGGATCCGATAACACACGTCTACAAGTATGGTGGCCATAAGCTGGTAGCTGTTTTTTCCGCTAATATCTTTACCTTTGCGAAGCGGCCCCCCGTAATTCGTCACGTATCGCTCATACCGGACGGGCTTGCAAATTTCGACTCGTGTCGGGTGGACGTAAACGTGTGGTCGCCACAAAACCGCTGCGAACATGCCTTTAGCGGCTGAAAAGGTGGGTACAGGATAGGAAATCGGTGTTGACCCCGTATCCGGCCGAGTGAACATTGCTACTGGGCCAGCGATTTCAAACGATACTGGACATCCCTTATTCATCAAAATGACCTCCCTCCTTTTATGTTTTCTGGGAAACTCAGGGATTTTCTTGAATTCGTTGACTTATCATTCCATTCTCTTCCATTGCCTTCAGATATGACTGAAAAAGCGGATTAATCTTTCCGAGATCCAGGAGAAGGCCAAGCCAGAAAGCAAGTGCTCCGCAATTAAACTTCTCAGCAAAAGATCGTGCCATCACAGCTACATCCTGTAGATGATCAATCAAAAGATCTTCTTACCCATCTTGCCCTTGTGTATGTGCAATCAATTTGGAAAAATCAACCATCCGTGTTAGCTCCATAGATTTCCAAGAACCCTTTGACTTTGAAGCCCCTTTGCTAATAGAATTGATTCAAACATAGCCCCCCAGCGATAGCATCGTTGGCCTGACGCCCCGGAAAAGGGACGTTTCTTTGGTCCCGCAAGACAGCCCCAATCGCCAGCACCGAAAGATTCAGCAAATGAACGGGCCTTCTCTGCAACGTTTTTCAAATGTTCATCAAGGGGTTGCCATTCGCTCGGCGGTTTCCCTTCCAGGCTATGCGCATAATATTTTTTAGCCATACCCCTCCTAATCCTCATTTTTCCGTTTTGGCCTGAAATTGCCATTAATATCTTCAGTTTCAAACCTTCGCGACCCATATCACCTTCAATGACAGCGAAAATAATCTCTTTTAGCAGGTCGTTATCAATTTTTCCAGTTGCGACATGATAGCTGATATTTTCCATCTCATGGATAAACCGCTTGGTAACGAAAACATAACCGTTCAGCAATAAGAATTGGGCGCCCAATGAAATGGCGATCCGTTTGTTTCCGTCTTCAAAACAATGGAATTTACAGGCTCCGAAAAAGAGATGGGTCAGTTTGTCTTCAAAAGCCGGATAGTAGTCATCGTTTTGGATATGGCAAAGAACACTTTCGAGCCTTCCCATATCCAATTTTCCCATCGCTCCGCCACCGCTGACCTCAACGGTTTTCTGATGTACTTCCATGGCTTGTTCAAGCGTAGGGTAGACAAATCCCATTATTAACGTTCCTTTAACCGTTTAAAAACATCTTTGGCTTCTTCCAGGCGTTCTGCCAACTCCTTTCTTTTCTCTCCAAGAAAACGTTCAAATTCATCCGCTTGAACAGGCATAATATATTCTTTTAGCTGCAAATGAAGTGCATCCCTGAATGCCAGGTCACGGCTTGCCATCTTGTTTCTCGCCCTCTCGACCAGGGGTTTCCAGTGCGGCTGTTTCTCAAATTCCTCAAAAAGCCGATCCACATCCCATGAAGTCAGCTTTCGCTGCCATTTTGCATGCGTGGCTTCCAGCAGTTTGGCAAATCCGTATTCGTAGGAAGCCACCAGATCAAGAATCTCGGAATAAAAGGTATCGCGAACTTTATCTTTTTCGTGCAGCTTTAGTATCTTGCGGTATTCTTGTGCATTTTCACGAAAGATGCTGACATAAATTTTATTGGTGTACATCGGGTATTTGAAATTGCCCATATCCACATAATCCCGCAACGCATTGGTAAATTCCTTGCGGTAATTCTCCTCCTGAAAGTAGGCAAGAATAAAGTCTTCGTCACGCTGATTGATATATTTGGTGCTGCCGCCGGTGCGCTGATTTATCGTATCGATAACGATATCCAGAATGGTCTGCCGCAACACGCGGGCACGTTCGCTTTCAGTCAGCAACATCGCGATATTAAGAAACGCCCTGAAATCGAATATCCCGAGCTGCTGTGTTTTGATACCGACACCCATGTCGGTATCAAATTGTTCTTTAACTGTTAACTTGAATGATTTAAGACGGTTCCCTCGCAAAACCTCGTACCCGTTTAGCCTCAATTCATCTCCATATTTTTCCAGATAACGTTCAATTGTGCGAACATCCACTTCAAAAAATGCCGCAATCTGTTCCTTCACAAGGCGTACGGCCCCATCAAACACAACGCCTCGGATATGGATTGCTTTCTGAATTTCCGTGACGGCAAACGGGTTGTTCAGGACATTCTGGCGTTCTATCGTTGAGTTTGTAAGTTCTTTTGGCATAATCACGATATCCTCTTGTTTAATCCGTCAATGACCTATCCTTTGACTCAGATGCCTTGGTACCCCACGCAGAGAGCGATTGCAGCCGCAACCTCCTCCAGCAGGAACGGGGAGACGGCGCCCAGCCTCGTTGTAAAACGGTCAAGGGAGACAGACTTCACCTGGAAGGCATCTGCGCCAACTTCTTTTGTGATGCCGTTTGTTTCTGTATCTCTCCCCTGCGCGGATTGACTGCGTGGCTAATCATGGGCGTCGTAGAATTCCTCATCACCAAAGGCATCAAAGTCTGTTAGCGCTGGGCTGGCACGATATTCTTCTTGCGCCAGAATGGCGGCTTCAACGAGAATCCTGTTGCGGTCGCGCTTGGGAAGTTTCATAACTTCTGCGGCAGAGAGATACAGAGGCGGCCTCTTGAAAGCGGCGTTTCTTTTCTCAGGTCTATGCCTCACCGTCAGGTTCTGAAAGCCTTTACCAAATCGGAGGCCTGCCCCAGAAAATAGCGCTTCATCTCTTCTGCATTTATCTCCTTGAGCATTATAGGAAGGTCATCCAGCCCAACCTTTTTCACCAGGAGTAGCCTCTCAGGAATAATGTACTCAAGCCCGCTGATTTCAAATCTCTCTTTGGTTTTTCTTATCAAATCGCCCAACTTCCAGTCATGGTTGCGCAGAACAAAGTGGAGGTCCACAAAATCCTTTGGATCATATCGATCGGTCAGGGCAAAGAGCTTTCCTGTGACGATATTCAACAGGCTATCCACCACAAGCCTTCCGACTTTTCTTCTTTCCTCGATGCTCTTGAAGGGATAGGTAGTGAATTCCGCCTTAAGAATGTCACTGTCTTTGAAGACAACGTCAAATATTCTGCGATCAAAAAGACGCTCATAACGGATATCCCTTACCAAGGGAAGCTTCCTTATAAATGCTGCCAGGAATTCTATGGGAGGCATTTGTTTTTCGGTGTCTGTGAAGAAGTCGAGGTCTTTAGAAAGCCTGTGCTCAATGTAAAAGGCAGAAAGGGCAGTGCCACCTGTCAGGTAGAACCTGTCGAGAATTTCATCCGGAAGATTGTCAATTAGTACCTTCTGCTTTTCAGTCAGTATCCTGTTTTCCACCGCACACCATCCTTATAAATTCCTTTCTCTCATCAGGAACATTTATCTTATCAAGGTGCTCAAGTAGAAGCTCTTTGTTTTCCTTGGTAAGGTCCTTAAGAATAAAAGGGAAAAATTCTGCCATCCTTCTGGCCCTCCAGAGATCATCCTTTAGAGGTTGCGGGTAATCCCAAACCAGGTGTCTTAGGTCCAATGTTAGTGCCTCCTAATCTCTCGCAGAGCCCACAGTTGTCACGATTTTCTGTCAGACTGCCTGTTGAAAGCCAATCGAACGCGGGGCAACAATTCCCCCGGTGTCAAGACTTCTAGTCGCGTGGTGTTAGCAGGCCAATAATCCTTCACATTAAAAGTAGCCAGAAAACATGCTTCTGCCTCCAATGCGGATGCTAATATGGGAACATCTTTCTTGTCTGCCTGGTTTGAGACAAGAGATAGTGAATGTTCGTCGGGCAACTTTCTCCTGACCGTTACACATCTTTGAACAATTTTCTCAAAAGGGGCGATAGCGCTGGGCAGTTTCTTGGCAAGGTTTCTTCGGCACTCCTCCAGCACCTGGACGGAAATATGCCCTATGATGAGACCCAATTCAGCCAGTTGCAGGAGGGCAAAGGATGCGCCACTGGCAGAAGCACTTCCGGCAATCATTACATCTGAGTCAAAAAATACGGGTACTGGAAAATTGAGTTCCTTCACTTCTATTCCACGTCCGTGCCATATCTTGCCCGCTGCTCTGCCACACCTGCAATCAGTTCTTCTGTTGAAACGCCGTGTTCTTCCCGCAAACGATCAATTTCTTGTGCGAGTTTTGGTAGCAAGGAACGCTTCGGACTGAGAAACACACCTTCTCCCAGGTCTACCAGCGTAATTGGGTCACCTTCCTCCAGATGATATTTCTCCCGTATTGTTGCCGGGAGCGTGATGGTGCCGCGTTTTCGAACTTGGATTGTCCTGGCATGCATACCGATTCTCCGTATTTCAGATTATCTGCTTTGACCATACCGATTTTTTCTGTGGTTGTCAACCTTGATCTTTTTGTGGCGTTCGTCTAATCTTGCTTCGATAGGTGGGAGGATGATCTGGCAGGCCTGGCCAGATATTAAAGGAACTTTTCAAGCAACTCTTCCAGATATATCTTCCAGGATACAATCAATATATCTTCAATACGATAAGGGTTCTCAACCATGGCTATGACGTGCAGGGGGACATCCGGATATTCAGTTCGAAAAGATCGCAGACCTGATAGATGGGCGCCGGTAATATGGCTCTGAGATTTAATCTCAAAGGCACCGATTATTTTTCCGTATTTTTCAATGATCAAATCCACTTCCGCGCCGTGGTTAGTCCGCCAGAAATAGATGCAGGCCTCACTTTGGCGATAGCGCAAGAGGCGGTAAGTTTCAAGGATAATAAACTGTTCAAAGAGACGTCCTCTCCGCACCGGATCAGGAGGGGCCGTGAGCTGGCGAATAAGGCTATTGGTTATTCCAAGGTCAAAAAGATAGAATTTTGCATGGGATACCATACGTTTTCTGATGCTTTTTCTCCACGGTTGTAAACGAATAGAGATTAAGGTATCTTCAAGGATGTCATAATAAGCCTGAACCGTTCTTGTGGCCACATGACAGTCCCTGCCTATGGACGTAAAACTGATCAATTCCCCGCATTGACTGGCCGCCAGATCGAGAAGCCTGGAAAAACCACCCAGATTTCGAACCAGTCCCTCAGCATGGATTTCTTCTCTTAAATAAGTTTCAGTATAGCTATTCAGGATATCAACCCTGTCTTCCGGACTGCAGTCATAAATAGCTGGTAGGCTCCCGAATCGCAGCACTTCATCCAGAGAGAATGAATGGCCTATTTCTTGATAAACAAAAGGGAAAAGACGTCTTTGCACAGCGCGGCCGGCAAGGAGGTTAATTCCACCCTTCCTCAACTTCCGGGCACTGGAGCCAGTCATCAGGAACTGACATCCTGTCTTTTCAATAAGAAAATGGACTTCGTTGAGCAGGTCAGGTACACGCTGGATTTCGTCGATGAATATCCGCCGAATCCCTTCCCTCTCTATTTTTTCAAGGGCCTCAAGCCGTAGTCTCTCAGGATGCTTGGAATATTTCAGAAATTGATCGGTCATCAACAGATTTATCTTCCAGACCTTCTTGGTAAAGGTGGAATTGACCAAGGTACTCTTGCCGGTCTGTCGAGGTCCAAAGAGGAAGAATGACCGATTCATGGGAAGATCGCAAATTCTTGGTATCATGTTGCAGGATTGTACGGTATTCCTGCAACAATGTCAAGATAAGAGCATTGCAGGAATCTTCATGTAACTTCTTGTTTCAATCCACGCCCCCGTGCGGGGGGCGACATTTTCAGCCTATTTCATTGTCTGAGATGCCGTTAAGACCAGCCCAAGAATCCGGCCCGAATCTTGACTTCAAAGCCTTCATATTGATAACATAAAGATCAATTGAGCCCCGCCGGCGATAGCATCGTTGGCCTGACGCCCCTGAAAAGGGGCGTTTCTTTTCCGGCCCTCTGGATCACCACCCTCCGGCCCGGCATCATGGTTGGGAATGCCATAATCAGTCATGACCTATCCTTTGACTCAGACACCTTGGTACCCCACGCAGAGAGCGATTGCAGCGGCAACCTCCTCCAGCAGGGACGGGGAGATGGCGCCCAGCCTCGTTGTAAAACGGTCAAGGGAGACAGACTTCACCCGCCAACCGGGACGTTCGTGCAGAAGTGCATAATTCTTGTGCAAGGCCATTATGATATGTCTTGAATTATTTCGTTTATGGTTTGTGCCAGTTCAACAATGTTGTTTTTGCAGACGTAGTATATTACCTCTGCGTCCGCCTCAAAGTAATGATGGCTGATGATATCCCTCATCCCTTTGGCTTTTTTCCAATCAACTTGAGGATATCGTAATAAAAGCGTCTTATTTGTCGCCTTGTCCAGATTTTTTAATGCCTCGCCGATTGCGATCAGCAGCATACAAATACTGTCAAGTTTCTCCATGCCTGCTGGTGAGTCCGTAAAATCATTTACAGATTTAACCGGTTTAAAACGCTCCAAGATAGTTTGGCTTGCCCGATAAATCTGAGACAATATTTCTAAAATAAGCTCTTTGTCATACATAAACGGCCTCTTTGTCTATTCTGCCTTTGAGAAAAGCATTCATTCTTTCCCGATATCTTACAATATCTACAGTTCTGTGAAACTTCTCCTCCAGATCCTGCTTAATTCCTATAAGATAGAACAAATCCGGTTTTCCAAGCTCCACAACAACATCGATATCGCTTTGCTCATCCATGTTGTCTCTGGCTGCCGAACCAAAGATACCTATTCTTATTATTTCGTATCTGTCCTTATTCATCTCCTTAAACCGGCGCAAAGAAAGGACTATTTCATCTCTGTTCATTACCTTTTTCCTCCAATAGTTCCCTCGATGATTTTCATGGTATCATTACCAAAAATATCGACTACTTTCACGGCCATTTATCGTCTGCCGGGCATACATTCCTTGTATCGGAATGCGGATTGACTGCGTGGCTAATCATGGGCGTCGTGGAATTCCTCATCACCAAAGGCATCAAAGTCTGTTAGCGCTGGGTTGGCACGATATTCTTCTTGCGCCAGAATGGCGGCTTTGGCGAGAATCCTGTCGCGGTCGCGCTTGGGAAGTTTCATAACTTCTGCGGCAGAGAGATACAGAGGCGGCCTCTTGAAAGCGGCGTTTCTTTTCTCAGGTCTATGCTTCACCGTCAGGTTCCAAAAGCCTTTACCAACTCGGAGACCTGCCCCAGGAAATAGCGCTTCATCTCTTCTGCATCTGTCTCTTGAGCAGCCGTCTCCAGGCATTCTGGTTTGGCGCTAATGAATTGTCCCGGATCGAGGTTTAGACCTTCGTCGAAAGCTGTGCTTGGGACGTTTCCCCTCAATCTTGTTGGTGAAGCGCTTAATGATCTCAAAATATATATTGCCGGCACGCTCCATGACGCTGTTGTGATCAGCGCCCGGGACCATATGGAATTCCTTGCTGCGCGCGGGGCAATGAACCTGTAAGAGTTCCGCGCTCATCACCGGAATAAGCTGGTCGTGCTGGCCATGGATAGTAAGAGTGGGCTTGGCAAACTGGGCGATCTTGTCCACGTTCTTGAAGCCATCCGCCTCCGTGATCCCAAGGGCCTGAGCGTCAACGCCCAGGCAATTCAGAAGTGGCACTGTGAGGGCAAAGCCGCTTTCAATAATAAGGCCGGATATGTCTCCTTCGTCGGAGGCCGCCAAGTCCAAAGCGCAGGCGCTTCCAAGGGATCGGCCCATGACCACAAGTGGACCTGTTCTGTTTTCAGCTTTGAGCCAACCCCTAATCTCCTTGAAGATGACGTGGGTGTCACGCATCATGGAGGTTACCGTAGGCGCCCCGTCACTCCGTCCATAGCCTCGATAATCCACAGCCAGGAAGCTCAGACCGTGTTCGTTAAACACTGGCCCAATGCTGTCGTAATCGCCGACGATCTCCCCGTTTCCATGGAAAAACAAGATGTTTAGCTCCTCGACCCCGGCCATGTGAAACCTGGCGCCGATCCGAACACCTTCTTCCACAGGGATGTCATAATCAATGGCCTTCAGCGGGGGGCCCGAGCCCGTTTCTTTGCGAGGATGGAATAAGGCTTGCAGCACTTCCGGCTGATCGAGCTTTGCGTAACCAAAAGAATCTGTTGTCATGATACTCCCCTCAAAACTCCATGTTTTTTCCAAACAGAGGCCGTTATCAAGAGAAACAAAGACCCTTGAAACCCCTGCTCAAATATTATATAAAAAGACCATGGATGCACAAGTCGAAACTGCGGATACTCAAAAATCCGTTGGGCATGACGTTCCTTATGCGACCGCAAATGGGCTGGAAGCGCTCTCTGGGGCCGAATTAAGAAAACAGGTCGAAAAGCTCAATCAGATTGGCATCGCCCTTTCCAGTGAAACAAATCTGGAAAGGCTTCTGGGGTTAATCGTCCATGAAGCCAGGACATTTACGGGCGCAGATGCCGGTAGTCTGTACATCCTGGACCGTGGCATGCTTTACTTCCATGTAACGCAAAACGACACCCTGAGGGGCCGAGCACATTCTTTGCCGGGTTTCAAACCTTACCCTCTCCCCCTTTCAGAAGAGAGCATCGCGGGCTATGTGGGATGCACGGCGAAAATCCTCAACATAGAAAACGTCTACAATCTGCCCAAGACAGTGCCGTACCATTTCAATCCTGATTTTGATCTTCGGAATGACTACGTTACAAGGTCCATGCTCGTTGTGCCCATGAAAGACCAGGGAGAAGAAATTCTGGGCGTCCTCCAATTGATAAACGCCATGGACAAGGCAGGCGCCGTTGTCCCCTTCCAGAAATCAGTCGAACACCTTGTCATGTCTCTGGCATCACAGGCAGCCGTAGCTATCCGAAACGCAAAATTGATTTCGGATATCAAGGCCGTGTTTGAGTCCTTGATACGGTATTCTATTTCTGCCATCGATGCTCGAAGCCCTCACACCGCAGGTCATTCCAAACGAGTGGCAAATCACTGCCAAGCCATTGCTCGTGCCATCAACGATGAGACTTCGGGCCCCTTTCAAGATATCTCCTTCACCACAGAACAAATGGAAGAACTCATCTATGCAGCCTGGCTTCATGATATAGGCAAGATCGGCGTTCCCGAGCGCATCCTGGACAAAGGACACAAGCTCTCTGATGAGACCATGGCCACGATTGCAACCCGGTTTGAGCTGATCAAGGCCCTGAGTGCAGTCTCTATCTGGAAGCGCAAGTTAGTTGAAAACAAAAATGAACCATGGGGTGACACCATAGAGGAACAGGTGGAAATAGAAAGGAAGGAGATAGAAAAGGATTTTGTGTTTGTCAAGAAAGTGAACCGAGCACAATCTCTATCACGGGAAGACGTAACGACCCTTCGGGCCATAGGTTCCAAGACGTACAAAGATCTTGAAGGAGATGTAAGGCCTTTCCTTACCGACCAGGAAATCGAATCTCTTTCGGTAAGAAAAGGGAGTCTGACGAAAAAGGAATACATGAAGGTCCAAACTCATGTCGAACACACATACAATATAGTAAAAAATGTTCCTTTTACGAAATCCTTAAAAAATGTTCCCTTGTTTGCAGGCTCGCACCATGAATTTCTCGACGGGACAGGCTATCCCAGAGGACTCAAGTCTGATGAACTCCCGCTGCAGTCTCGCATCCTGGCCGTTGCAGACATCTTTGATGCCTTGACCGCCCTCGATCGACCCTATCGCAGCGCCATGCCTGTTTCAAAGGCTTGCAAAATACTCAAGGCCCATGCAAAGGCCGGACGTCTGGATCAGGATGTTGTGAACCTGTTTATTGATAAGGAGCTTTATAAATGAAATCGCCATGCGATTTCATGAAAAGCAGCTCTGCTGCTTCAGAATTCGACATTTTTGATAATCATGATCTGTTTTCAGAGAATCGCTGAAAGGCGTATAGAAAAAGCCATAAGGGACGGGGTGTTTGATGACCTCCCGGGCGCTGGAAAGCCGCTGAAGCTTGAAGATGATTCCCATGTGCCGGAAGATCTTCGAATCGCCTACAAGATCTTGAAGAACGCCAACTTCGTTCCGCCCGAGGTATCCCTGAGAAAGGAAATCGCAAAGGCCGAAGATCTGCTCGCCGGCATGGAAGACACCAAAACCAAATATCGCCAACTCAAAAAGCTGAATTTCCTTATCATGAAGCTCAACATGATACGTCAAACGCCTGCCAGCCTTGAAAAAAACCAGCTTTATGAACAAAAACTGGTGGAGCGCTTCGGCGGCTAGAATAGACATGTACGACAAAAAAGCGATTTTGCAGGATCTTTACGACAGGTTATACAAGGCGTTCGGGCCTCGCCACTGGTGGCCGGGGAATTCTCCCTTTGAGGTCGTTGTCGGCGCCATTCTCACTCAAAATACGGCCTGGAGAAATGTCAAAAAGGCCATAGGAAACCTGAAAGCAGGAAACCTCCTGGCCCCTGACGTTCTCTACGATCTGCCGGTTCAGGATTTGGCGACTGTGATCAGGCCCGCAGGCTATTACAATATTAAGGCCCGACGGTTGAAACACTTTATCGAGTTTCTTTTCCGGGAAAGTGGGGGCGACCTGGATCGTCTCCTGGCCCGAGATCTGGGAGCCTTGCGAAACGAGTTGCTGGCCGTCAACGGGATCGGACCGGAAACGGCTGACAGCATTCTGCTTTATGCCGGAGACAAACCAACTTTTGTCGTAGACGCATACACGAAACGAATCCTCTTCAGGCACGGCCTCATGCCCGAGGAGGCATCTTACGATGAGGTTCGCGATTATTTTCTGGACTCCCTCGTGCCTGACGTTGCCATGTTTAATGAGTACCATGCACTCCTGGTCCATCTTGGGCACACCTTCTGCCTGAAAAGAAATCCAAAGTGCGAGGAATGTCCTGCCATGGGGTGGAACGATGAATAAAATACACGATGCCTTGGGACCACAGGATAGCATTTTCAGGGGCGTCCTGTTGGCCTATTTTGTCCTTTTTTTGCACATTATCCTGATTTTTGGCCTGGGTCTCCTCGTGTTCCTGTTTGGGGGCGTTGTCACATATCTGCCCTGGATCCTGGCCGTTGGCGCCGTGCTTATCGCCGGGTCTGGATACTTGTCGTGGAAGTACATGAAAAAACGCGGCAAAAAGTTAAGGGACATACTCAATGACCCTGTCTTTGAGGGGCGCACTATAGAAATAAACCTTCTGGGCGGACTCGCAAGCGTTAAGCTCGGCCATAGCCAGGAACCGCTCACCATCGCTCATGGAAACTCGAAAACGCTGAAGCAGATCAAGGACCCAGGTGTCGATCGTTCGGAGCAGCTCGCCAATTTGGCCCGTCTTCTCAAGCAAGACCTGATTACTTTCGACGAATTCCTAGAAGCCAAGAAGGGACTTACAGGCGAATGACAAAGCTTAGGGTCGCCTTGTTTTCGGGTGGTATCTCCTCTGAGCGTGAAGTCTCGGTCAAAAGCGGCAACCAGGTGTACGAAGCCCTTGACAAGGCGAGATACGACATCACACGCTATGACCCGGCCACCGACCTCGGAAAACTTGTAGCCGATGCGTCCGGCATCGATGTGGCATTCATTGTCCTGCACGGGCCTTATGGCGAAGACGGCACTGTTCAGGGGCTTCTCGAACTCCTTCATATCCCCTATCAGGGTTCTGGCGTGCTGGGAAGCGCCCTGGCAATGGACAAATGGGTATCCAAACGGCTGTACAAGGAGGCAGGCCTCCCAGTGCCGCCATTTGAAGTGCTGATGCGAGGAGAGACTTACGATGCGAAACGCCTTGCCGAAAAACCTGGATACCCGTTGATTGTCAAGCCGAGGTTCGGTGGATCCAGTATCGGCATGAATATCGTGCTGACCCCTGAAGAATTGCCAGGGGCCCTTGACGCGGCCTTTGAATATGGATCACACGCAATTGTTGAGGCCTACCTGGAAGGTCTTGAGATCACAGGGGGCGTCCTGGGAAATAGTGACCTGCAACTGCTCCCTATTGTGGAGATTATACCTGAATCCGACTATGAATTCTTTGACTACGAGGCAAAATACAAGGAGGGGGCTACCCGCGAAATCTGTCCGGCCCGAATCAGCAAAGCCCTTTCTGATCGCGCTCAATCCTATGCCGCCACTGCCCATAACGCACTCTGTTGTCACGGATATAGCCGGACTGATATGATCATTAATGACGACACCATTTACGTTTTTGAAACCAATACGATCCCGGGGATGACGCCTGTGAGCCTTTTTCCGTTGGCGGCAAAGACCGCGGGGATTTCCTTTAGCCGGCTCTTGGATCGTCTCATCGAGCTTGCCCTGGAAGATAGCAATGATCATTCGAACAAACCCTGAGCTAAAAAAGCGATATGATGAGCTGAAAGCCGGCGACTGTTTCATCGGTTTGCTCAGCTTCAAAAACATGAAGCACCGCATCTGCATAGACCTTCTTGAAAGAGGCGTCAAGCTCTTCCCCTCTGCCCTCTCCCAAACCCTTAGCCGTTCCAAGGTGGCCCAGGCCGTAAGCCTCCGGCAGTGGATGATTCCCCAGACTCTAATCATCACCAGACGCTTTGACCTCATGCTTGCCATAAACACCTATGGTCAGCATGGCATCGGCCCCGTGGTTACCAAAGAGGACCATCTCCATTGCGGCTTCGGAGTCCATCGATGGGACAACATGGAAGCCGTGTATAACCAGGCTTGCCTCAACAATATCTTGTATCCCTTTGTGGTGCAGCCCTTTGTTGAGAACTACACGGACCTCCGCGTGATTCTGGCAGGTGAGTATGTCGAAGCCTACACGCGCAAGAACGAGCATAACTTCAGAATGAACCTCTCGACAGGTGGAACCAGTGAGCAGTACAAGCTGGACAAAGACCAGCTTCGGTTTTGCCACAATGTTATGGAGCGGGGAAAATTTGCCTATGCCCATATCGACCTGCTCGTCACTGCTGAGGGCCACAGTTATCTCTCGGAAATTGCTCTAAATGGAGGCATGAAAGGGGCGGGCATCGAGCGGGAAGAGCTTGATGCTTTGAAAAAGGGTATCCTGGAAAAAATGGCCAAATCATGAGGAAATTGAAGACAGCGTCTCACCCCAAGGAAATCAAGTGGCTCCTTGAGGTAATGGGCATTATCTACATTGCCGCAACAGTCCTTTTTCTCGTAAATCCCGAATGGCCTATCCTGGTCGTAAACAAGGCCTTTGCTCGCTACGATTGGCCCATGGTGTTTTTCCCTACAGAAAAGTTCTGGTTCTCCCTGGCGGTAAGCGTGCCGGCCACCCGGGCCTTCCTGGCCTTTGCCGCGGCGCGCAGGCCGGCTGAAACCCGAATCCACGTGAGGATACTGCTGGTTTCTCTGCTCCCGGCGACAGCCCTGTTTGCGTGGCAGTTTCTCTTCTACAAACATGCCGTCCTTTATGCCTTAGGATTTATGGTCGAATCTATTCAAGTATCCATATTTCTCTTTTTGAACCAAAAACTGCCATAGCCTTTCCGTACGGTTTTCTATCCTCTAACTGAGCGTTCAAGAACTGTTATTTTTCCTTGACAAAATCAGGGCTTCAGGGTATGGGATCAATATTTTCATGAACATAATGTGTAGTTGCTGATACGAGAGTTTCGAGTTCTTAAAACCTAGAGCCTGATGATATGGAGTTCCCATGAGCACAACAGAAGAAAAAGAGCAAATCGTGGCCGGAGGCGAGCAAGAGGCGGAAGTGGCCCATGAACCAGCGAAACCGGGAAATTGGCGATTTCTCATTCCCCTGGCTGGCTTTTCTGCAGGCTTTGTGGTGTGTCTGTTTGTCGGATGGCTGGTTTTTCCACAACTCCTGTATTCCGAAAAGACACAACCCATAGACTTTAGCCATAAGCTCCATGTAGGTGAGGTGGGCGAGTGTGAAGGCTGTCACTATTTCCGCAAGGACGGCAGCTTCTCCGGAATCCCCAGGCTGGCAAGCTGCGTCGAGTGTCACGAAGAAGCGGTAGGAAAGCATCCTGAAGAGGCCAAACTGGTTGCCGAGTATGTAGAGCCAGGCAAAGAGATTCCGTGGCTCGTATATGCCCGTCAACCCGACTGCGTCTATTTCTCTCATGCAGCCCACGTGAAGATGGCCGAACTGGACTGCGTCATTTGTCACGGACCCATCGGCGACTCTGATCACACAAGGCCGTACCAATACAATCTCATCACCGGCTACAGCCGGGATATTTGGGGCTGGAACATTGCAGGCATGTCAAAAAATGCCTGGGATTACTCGCAAACGGATGAATCCAGAGAGGTACACATAGATAGCCCGGCTCGGATGAAGATGGATGACTGCGCAGAATGTCACGAGGAAAAGGGCACGAATGACGGCTGTTTTGTGTGCCACAAATAGCGTCAGCAAGCCACCGTGTTTGATCACGACTAAGGGGAACAGCTATGAAAATGGATAGAAGAACTTTCTTGGAGATCTCGATAGGCGGTTCACTGGGGGCCGGTGCAGGCATTACATTCTCTCCCCTGCCCTGGAAGATAACAGACGACCTGTCCATCTGGACACAGAACTGGTCCTGGACGCCGGTGCCTGCAGAAGGAGAAGTCAGCCATGCGGACTCAGTCTGCAAGCTGTGCCCAGGCGGCTGCGGCATCACAGTGCGAAAAGTCGAAGACCGCGTCACAAAAATTGAGGGCAGAGAAGGATATCCGGTCAACGACGGCGGCATCTGCATCCTCGGAGCTGCAGGCCTTCAACTCCTGTACGGCCCGTGGCGGGTTCCGAGTCCCTTAAGACGGGCAGGAAAACGAGGCTCCGGGCAGTGGGAACAAATCTCGTGGGAAGATGCAACAGGTGAGGTGGTCAAGAAACTTGCTGAGTTGCGTGGCAATGGCAAGGCCCATACCGTAGCTTGTATTCTTGGCTCGGACCGGGGAACCGTGCCCCACTTGTTTGCTCGTTTTCTCAAGGCCTATGGATCGCCGAATTTTATTCGCTCAGCCTCCTGTGAAGACACGTATGAATTAGCTCTGGGCCTTATGCAAGGAGCCACGGCCTCAGTGGCGTATGATTTGGAACAGGCAAGTTTCATCCTGAGTTTTGGCAGTGGCCTTATAGAAGGCTGGGGCTCTCCTGTGCGTGTCATCAGGGCTCACAGTATGTGGCGATCCGGCAATACGGGCAATACGAAAGAACGCGCCACGGTGGTTCAGATTGAACCACGTCTCTCAAATACTGCGGCCAAGGCCGACAACTGGTATTCCGTCAATCCCGGAACTGAAGCAGCCCTGGCCCTGGGCCTGGCCCATGTCATAATAAAGGAATCATTGTACGACTCTAACTTTATAAGAAATCACACCTTTGGATTTGATGATTGGGGGGACTTCACCGGCAAGACCTATACGGGATTTAAGCGTTTGGTGTTGACCGAATATGGCCCTGACGTTGTGTCAGAAATCACGGGCCTTTCCACGTCAAAGATCGTGAGCCTCGCCCGGGCCTTTGCAAAGGCCAAGCGTCCCTTAGCGGTGTGGGGCCGCGGCAAGGGAACTACGTCAGGAAGCCTTTACGAGTGCATGGCAGTTCACGCCCTCAATGCCCTCGCGGGCAACGTGAACAAGCCTGGCGGTGTGTCGACTCTCCCTCAGGTAAGCACCGAGGGATGGCCGGAAGTCTATCAGGACGCTGCTGCCCGCTCCGGTTGTCGCATGCCTCGCATGGATGGCGCCGGCACAGACCGCTATCCCTTCACCAGGTGTTTGCCCGACCGATGGCCTCAAATGGTCAACGACAAGAAAAACGGCACGATCCAGGCCCTTCTTGTTCATGATGCTGATCCATACTATACCACGCTGGACAGTGCGGCTGTGGCAAAGGCCTTTGCCAGTATCCCCTTTGTGGTGAGTTTTTCCACCTATATGGACGAAACCGCCCACCATGCGGATCTGATCCTTCCCAATCACCATTACCTGGAACGGCTGGAGGATATTCCCACGCCTATCGGTCTGCAAAAACCCATACTTGGCTTGCTGAAACCCGTGGTGTCTCCCCAATTCAACACAAGGCACACGGGAGACGTCATCATGACCATCGCAAAAGAGCTGGGCGGAACCGTGGCCGATGCCTTCTCGTGGGAAGACTATGAAACGCTGTTGAAGGAAACCGTGGGAGACAACTGGGATACCCTGGAAGAAGTCGGCTACATAGAAAAGGCGGATTATACCCCGCCGGCATGGGAAAACGCCTTTGACACACCGTCTCGCAAATTTGAGTTTTACATAACGGCCCTTGACCAGGCCGGCATGAAAATAGGCAAGGATCTCGACTATCTCCCACACTATGAACCGGTGCGGGCAGAGGGAGAGCCTGCCACCTATCCGCTGACATTGATCCCTGCGGAACTGATGCGGCTGGCAAATGGAGCTATTGGGAGCCCGCCGTTTTGCACGAAGAGCCTGGAGGAAACAGAGCTAAAAGGAAATGATCTCTTCGTAGAGATCAATCCTAAAACGGCTGCCGATCATGGTCTTACCGAGGCTCAGCCCGCAACGCTCGAAACACCAAAGGGGAAGGCCAAGGTACTTGTGCATCTCTTTGAGGGGATCATGCCAGGCGTTATTGCCATTCCCAAAGGCCTGGGCCATGCTGCTTATGACGACTACCTGGCAGGAAAGGGCGTCAATGCGAATAGCCTCATGGGTGTGGTGGAAGACCCAATATCCGGCCTGTGTGCCACCTGGGGCATCCGGGCCAAACTGAGCCCCGTGGGCGGCCATGGGCATCTGGGCTAAACGGATCGGGCTTTGACAGCATCTAAGTAACGTCGGCCCGCTGGCGCCCGCTTGGGCAAGCCGTCCCGTTAGATCTCGGGTATGAAAAATAAGTGATGATTTGAATAAGGTGTGGAAATTGAAACGTGAGGGGTAACCATGAGCGAGCAACATCACGAAGCGCACGAGCATCATGAAGGGCACGGGACTAAGTACAAGTACGGCATGGTGATTGATCTCGACAAATGCACTGGCTGTGGCGCTTGTATGGTAGCGTGCATGGCCGAGAACAACATATCCTTCAGGAAAGACAACTCCGACAAGTTGCTCAGTAACTACTGGATGCGGGTCTATAAAATCAGCAATGGTCTACCCTTTCCCGACACCGAAATATGCTATATTCCAAGACCCTGCATGCACTGTGAGGGCCACGGGCACCATCATCATACGCCGTGTGTATCAGTGTGCCCGGCAGTGGCCACTGATTACGACCAAGAGACCGGTATCGTGAGTCAAATCTATACGCGCTGCTTCGGGTGCAGGTATTGCATGGCTGCCTGTCCTTACCATGTGCGTGTTTTTAACTGGTGGGACCCGAAGTGGCCGGAAGGAATGGAAAAGTACCTGAGTCCTGATGTGTCCGTTCGTATGCGTGGCGTGGTGGAAAAGTGCAGTTTTTGCAACCATCGGCTTCAGCGGGCCAGAAACAAGGCCTACGCTGAAGAGCGGCGCGAAATTCATGAGGATGAATATCAAACGGCTTGCACGCAGGCCTGTCCTGCAGGGGCCATCACCTTCGGAGATTTACAGAACCCGGAGCACAAGGCTCACAAGCTAAAGGACACGCCCGGCGCCTTCCGGCTCTTGGAAAAACTCGGCACCAATCCCAAGGTGTACTATGTTTCATCAAGGGCCTGGGTCCAGAAGGCGGCTGACGTCTATATAGGCGAGGAAGGAAAGGGTGTAACTCACCCGTAATGTCTCGGAATTTTCACAACTTAAGGAGTGTTTGTTATGAATTCTGCATCAACCCCATTTGATTCTGCACTAATACCAGAGGGTGTCAAACGGTGTTCGTTTGGGTGGTTTCTTGTGTGGATCGGCATCTTGCAGGTCCCCTTAATGATAGGTGTTATCGCCTATCTTGTGTGCTGGGGCCTGGCCCTGAACCAGACATATCTTAACAACAATTACCCATTCGGTCTCTGGATTGCCGCAGATCTGGGTATTATTGCCCTTGGCGGAGGCGCCTTTTTTACGGGTTTTCTCAGGTATGTCATAAAGATAGACGAGCTTAAGAATATCGTCAATTTTGCTGTGGTTGTTGGAGTCATATGCTATTCCGCAGCCCTCGGCATCCTGGCAGTAGATATTGGTCAACCCCTGAGGGGCTGGCATATCTTCTGGCACGCCAATGTACACTCTATGCTGACAGAGGTGGCCTTTTGTATCTCGTGCTATTTCACGGTGTTGTTGATCGAGTATCTCCCCTTGGTTCTGGAGAATCGTCAGATCGACAGGGTTCCGGTCTTCCACTTTTTTTCTCATCGTCTTCATGAAGCCATGCCCGCAATAGCGGCTGTGGGTGTGTTCCTTTCTTTCTTTCATCAAGGCTCCCTGGGTGGCGTCCCGGGCGTGCTCTATGGCAGGCCTTTTGCTTATCGTGAAGGGTTTCTCGTGTGGCCTTGGACATTCTTCCTCTTTATCCTTTCGGCCATGGCCTGTGGTCCTTGTTTCACCATACTGATCACCCGGATCACAGAGGGATTTGCCCGAAAGAAGTTAGTCAAGAGAAATGTGATTGACATTCTTGCCAAGATCTCCGGCTGGCTGTTGGCTGGCTATCTGGTTTTGAAGATTCTAGATACGGTCGGTTGGCTGAGTTGGGCTGGAAAGGTAGGCGCCCCTCTCGGCAGCTTTTATGCCAATCAGCCATATGGTTACTGGGTGTTAATCACAGAGCTTGGAATCTTCGGGGTTATCCCATGTATTCTCCTGCTGATCAAGGCAACTCGACAAAATGAGAATATACTGATTCTTGCCTGCTTCTTGAACTGTGCGGGAATCTTTATGAATCGGTGGATCATGACCGTGCAAAGCCTCGCCGTGCCGGTCATGTCATTTGACAAGTTTTTCAGCTATCATCCCAACTGGGCGGAGTGGGCGAGCACACTGCTATGGGTTTGGATAGGTGCTGTTGTCATATCGCTTTCATATCGGTATCTGCCGATCTTTCCTCAAGAGAAGGAATTAAATCCATTATAGGAAGGACATTGCCATGTTTCCATTTTGTTTTGAGTGGATAAACGATGCAAGTCACTTTGTCTTTATGGGTTCCCTTTATACGGTCTTAGTACTGCTGGGAATCCTTGTAAACTACGCCGCTATTCGTGCCTTGTTTGACTGGTTGTGCAAAAAGGATCAGCACAGCCATCATTGAGTTGACACTAAACCCTGAAAAGTGGGGAGTTGAATATGGATATCTTTAGAATGTTTGGAATCATGATCGTCTTTGGCGCGCCAGGCATTATTGGTGGTGGGCTAATGTATCACCTGTTTGAAAACTGGTTTGTTGTAGCTGTTTTCGAGGCATTGCTTATCTTCGGAGGAATCGCCACTGCCTATAAGGCCGCCGGCAAGTCTGCGCCGAGTCACCACTAACATAAGATTGCTGCGCAATCCACACACATCTCTCGCCTTTCAGGGGCCACATTCTTGCAAATACTCCATTACCCCGTGACATACCATCAAGGCAGAAGCAATTGACTCTTTCAGCCGTCGTAGCCTTCGGGCTCTCCGCCATAGGCTTCGGCCCGCAGGCGGGCGGAGAGCTCGTAGCCGCCGACTTCGCCATAGTAGCCTTGGCTACGACGGCTGAAAAGGCTACTTCCCGGCCTTCGTAGCCGTTGCCACTTCGGCGGAGTAGGCTGGCGAAGTCGGCGACCCCGCTCAGAGGACGGGGTTTTCCAGAACCCAATATATAAGAAAGGGCTCATTCCGAACCGGAATGAGCCCTTTATATTTGAAGCGGTATGTGAATGGTGAAGACCTGAACTAGGCCTGCCCTGCCCCCACCTCCACCTTCACTGAGGTGGCGACCTTGTAAAGCAGGCTGATTATGAGGAACCCGGTTGCCCACACTCCCAGTGCGATTAACGTCTCAGGCACTGTAGGCCAATAGTCAGTTATTCTCTCTAAAGGATTGGGTACAAATCCACCCACAACCAAACCAAATCCCTTATCTATCCACGTTCCAATAACTGTCAACACGCAGGCCACCGTCAAGATACCTTCATTCCTGCGTGTGACAGGAATAACCAGGAGGATAATAGCCGCCGTCATGCATGCGAAAGCAAGCCACATCAGGGGAACGAGCTTTACTACATGCCCTTCATGGCCGAAGAAGAGGTAGTGAAAGTGATGCATGTGGCCTGGTATTTGACTGTAGAAGACGGTAAAAAGTTCGCACAGGAAGAAAAACACATTCAAGACAAGGGCATAAGTGACAATGCTGCCGAGCGTTCGAATTTGCTCCTTGCCGGGATCGAATTTCGTCGTCTTTCTTACGATAAGACAAAGAAGGATCAGGATGGCAGGCCCGGCACAAAATGCTGAGGAGAGAAAACGAGGCGCCATAATGGCGGTAAGCCAGAAACCTCTCCCAGGAAGACCCGCGTAAAGGTATGCTGTAACCGTGTGGATGCTGATCGCCCATGGAATAGAAAGATATATGAAAGGTTTGATCCATCCAGGGGGAGGCGAGCCTTTACGCTCTGCCGACAGCACATTCCACCCGACCAAAATATTAAGGAAGAGATACCCGTTCAGGACTATCATGTCCCAGAAAAGAACCGACCTGGGTGTGGGGTGCAACAGCACATTAATCATCCGAACCGGATTACCAAGGTCTACCAGAATAAACAACAAACACATGCTCACAGCGCCAATAGCCATAAACTCTGCCAAGATGGTAATCCGGCCAAAGGCTTTATAGTGATGGACGTAATATGGCAGCACAACCATAACCCCTGCGGCTGCCACACCAACAAGGTACGTAAATTGGCCTATATAAAAACCCCACGAAACGTCCCTGCTCATACCTGTGATGCCCAGGCCAACACGGAACTGCCAGAGCCACATAATAAAGCCTACCCCAATGACGCCAAGCAAACATGCAATCAATACCCAGTATTTCCGCCCTCCAACGAATGCCTTCTCAAGCATAGCTCACCTCACACAATATAATAGACGTTTGGATTCGACCCAAGCTCTGGTTTGCGCCGAATGCTGTAGCGGGACCGCAATAGCTGCCTCACTTCTGAGTCAGGGTCTTCCAGATCCCCGAATACCAGCGCTGGCTCCCTGCCCTTCTTATTGCAGAGCTCCTGAGAAACCTCCACACATGCCGGGATCTTTCCCTTGGCAAGCCGTTCTGCGCAAAAATTGCACTTTTCCACCACGCCTTTCGCCCTTGTAGGATAGTCGGGGGTTGGCGGCTCTTTACCTTTAAACCTCCGCTCCTCTTCCGCCCCTGCCCGGGGCCAGGGGATTATCCAATTGAAGCTTCTGGCTCCAAAAGGACACGCCGCCATACAGAACCGGCACCCAATACAGCGGTGCATGTCCATCAGGACGATGCCATCCTTCTTTCTCTTGAATGTTGCCTTAGTGGGACACACCCTGCAGCAAGGGGGATTGAAGCAGTGGTTGCACATAACGAGAAAGGGTAGCTTCTTTAATGCGTCGTCTACGTGTTCATGTTGCTGGCCCGGGAAGACGTGCTCATACTCCTCCTGCCAGATCCACTTAATCTCGTGCTTTGGATTATCAATTTCTGGCACATTATGAACCCGATGGCAGGCTTCCTTACACGCCTCTGCTATCTCTTCGTCCAGGGCTCTTACGTTGACGACCATGGCCCATCGTTTTGCGGTCAGGGCCTCTCCAGCCACACTCCCAGCCGGCTTGCGAAACAGGTGAAAGAGCGTTTCAGGGATCGTGAAGCCGCCCAGCTTTTCGTCCAACCATTCGGTTGGACTAATTCCAAGGGCATCTGCGGCAGGCCTGGCCCCAAAGGCCAATATGGAAGCGCCACCGATCTTCAAGAATTTTCTTCTGTTCACAGCCATCACTACTTCTCCTTAATGTTTTTCCTCGGGTTTCTTCTTAGGTTCCTCCTTAGGCGGAATATGGCAATCCCAACAGTACGGTACTACACCCGTATAATTGTGACATTGGTCGCAAAACTCGGTCTTTCTCGCATGACAATCCGCGCTCATACACGTATTTTGGAGGCTCATCTCATACTTTTTCCCATTGAAAGCGACAAAAGATCTCTTGGCAACGCGGACGGTTGAGTCTCTCCACAGATCCAGCAACTGCATGTGGTAGTTCTTCATGTATGCCTTCGGCTCCACACACTCCTTCTCCTTGACAGGAAGCTTTACATCTGGTTTGGGGGCAGCCCTTCCCAACCCATACCAGATCGGAAATGTCAACAACAAGAGACCGATGATAATGCCTGCGATGATTTTACCTCCGTCATACATCTTCAGCATCCTCCGTTTCAGCAAGGGGTTCATTGCGCAAATCGACCGTCTTCTCCTTTTCTCCCTCTAACACCATGGCATTGGCCACCAGCTCGTGAACGCCTGTGACTCCACACTCGGGCACCCAGTATTTCATGAGATCTGGGAAGACGGCCCTGTCAATGGCACAAATGCAGGAAAGCATGTTAACCCCGTATTTATCGTGAACGAACTTTACGGCATTTGCCCTTGGGAGCCCTCCTCTCATCCTGAGCTCCACATCTTCCCCTGCATTCAACCCGGACCCGCCCCCGCAACAGAAGGTCTGCTCCCTGATGGTAGTGGGAGGCATCTCATAGAAGTGATTGCACACATTCTTGATGACATACCGCGGCTCCTCAAGGAGCCCCATGGCCCTGGCAGGATTACAGGAGTCATGAAAGGTGACTTTCACCTTATCGTTTCTCTTGGGATCTAATTTCAGTTTGTTGTGCTTGATAAGGTCTGCAGTAAATTCACAAATATGTACCATCTTCGTCCCTTTTGCGCTCTCGAATTTCGTGCCCGTGATAGGGGAAACCGGTTCTTCCAACTTACTCCCCTCCGCAATGTCGTAGTTCATGGTAGCCATATACTGGTTAATCACCCGCCACATGTGGCCGCATTCCCCGCCAAGGATCCATTTCACCCCCAGCCGCTTCGCTTCCATATACATCTTGGCATTAAGCCTCTTCATCATCTCATGGGAAGTAAAGAGACCAAAGTTTCCGCCCTCAGAGGCGTATGTGCTCCAGGTCACGTCGAGTCCAAGCTCGTGAAAAAGGATCATATAGCCCATGCAGGTCCATGTGCCGGGATCGGCAAAGACGTCGCCGGAAGGCGTGATAAAGAGGATCTCGGCCCCTTTTCTGTTGTAACTCGGCTCCACCCGTACCCCGGTGACCTCCTCTATCTCGTCCTGGAAAAATTCGAGCATGCTCTTATAGGCATGAGGCTGAATGCCAAGGTGATTTCCCGTCCTGTAACAGAAGGCCACGGGAGCTGCGATCCAGTCTATGTTCAGGCCCAGCAGGTTGGTGAATTCCCTACCGATGATGGTGATGTCGGCTGTATCAATCCCATAAGGGCAGAAGACCGAACAGCGCCGGCACTCACTGCACTGGTACAGATAGTACCACCACTCTTTTAGCACGCCATAGTCGAGATCTCTTGCTCCTGCGAGCTTGCCGAAAACCTTTCCGGCCGCTGTGAAGTTCCTTCGATAGACGGATCGTATAAGCTCTGCCCTCAAAACAGGCATATTCTTGGGATCTGCGGACCCGATGAAGAAGTGGCACTTGTCAGCACAGGCGCCGCATCTTACACAGATATCCATAAAGAGCTTAAATGTGCGGAACCTGTCAAGCCGATCCTTGAAGGCATCCATGACGATCTCTTTCCAGTTTTTGGGCAGCTTCCAGTCCTCATCGCTTGCCGACCATACCCTTGGGTTGGGAAAGTCAACCACTTTAAGGCGTGCCGGCTCGCAGGCATAGCAATGCATGGCCGGCTTGATGTCAACGGGGGTCTGCATCCATCCCCTTTTAAGCAACGAAGGGCTGTGATCGATGTCCAATACTTCATCTTTTCTGGTTCCCTTCATTACGTCTGCTTGTTTTAGTTCTACTTCCATAATGACTCCTTTTCCAGGTTTATTCCTTACTCTGCTGGCGATGCTGATTCTTTGTCCACTGGCAATCCGGCGTCTATCATTTTCTCTCTGAATTCGTCTTCATACGCCTCATAGGTATGAACCTTGACAGGGTAATTCCAGGGATTAATGTGCCTGACCATCCGGCTATTATTGGACAGGTTTCTCGTGGGACTGAGAAAGACACCTGCCATGTGGGTTAGCTTGCTAAAGGGAAAATAGGCGAAGAACACGCTCACCAGAAAAAGATGGATGTAAAAAAGCACGCCAATCCCCTCCGGGACCACAGGCCTGAACTGCGCCAGGCCGAGGGTCAACTCCTTCACAGCCACTATATCTACCTTGAGCACGTAGCGCATAAGGATGCCTGTCGTGACCAAACCCAGGATCATAAAGAGGGGAAAGTAGTCGGCAGGAAGGGATATGTAACGCATCTTACCGTCAAGAATCCTTCTTAGCAAAAGATACGTCAAGGCTGCCCCAAGCAAGAAGCCGCTCTGATAAAGGGCGGGGATGAAGATTTGGAAAAAACCATCGATATTTTCAATGAGAGGGACAAAAAAAGGTTCAGGCTGCGCGAAGAACCGGATATGTCTGAGTAACACGATCAGGAAGGCATAATGAAACACGATCGCCCCGAGCCACAGCCACTTGGCCGATTTATATTTGATCTCCTGCCCACTCCCAAATTCAAGCCTGGTATTCTTAAACAGGGACCGGAAACAAAGGACCTCCAGGATCATACGGCCGACAACGCCGGCGGTGGTGCACGGGTTATCTAATTTGTCAACATAACTTCGCTTAAGCCAGGGCAGCGTTTTTTGCTGGCCACACGTGGAAGTGATGCGGAAGGGCACCGGGCATTTCGCCCATTTCACCACCCGGTAGACCATGCCTACAAAGAATGTAATCACAGCAAGATACGGAATCACCACCCCAAAAAGCCACTCGAGGTGTGCCGCCCACACGCCGAAGAAGGCAATCACAATGAGTCCAAAAACTGCCAGGAAAGAAACCGTGAGACTAATTATGATATGCATTTAGTGTCCCCTCGCTTCCGTGTTGAGTTGTCCGTTATTGACTACTATTATTGACTACTATTATTGAGTACTATCAACTTGGCCTTCTTGGAGATCCCCTTCATAGTCAGGGTGCTCATAGTTTTCGGGGAGATCATATGCCAGACCTGCCATTTTCAGTAATCTATGCGACTGATTCTTTACCGCATGGACCCTCATATCAAAAATCTTCTGCCGGCACTGGGTATAAATATCAAAGCAAAGCAAGGCCAGACCGTCGATTTCAGACTCAAATGCCGCCCACTCTTCGAGGATCCCCTCTTTTAGGATCTCACTTCCCAGCTCCTTTCTAATAACTTTCTTTAAGCCAAACACAAAGCCGACGGCCTGGGACGGAGAAAAATCCTGAATAGCCCTGACTTTCATAATGCTGTCGAGAGCCTCGGAAATCTTGTCAGACCCTGCATCTTCCAGGAGTGCGTCATACAAGGATTCTATCCCTTCAGAGATCGTACAGCCCACCGGATTCCCAAAGGGATCTTTTTTCTTCAAAAAGCCTTGGCTCTGCTCATGATAAGTCTGCAGTATGACGTCACGCCACTTTTTTACTATGGGAGATCTTTTCTGGAGTAAGAGATTCTTTAGACTCATAATAAGGCTGGTCCTTGCTCTCTCAATCAGGAGCGCACATTGCAATAAGGCTCAACTTGCATGCCTCATACACAAAATAGCCTTCCTTGTCAAGACAAAAAAGAGAAGAGAAAAAAAGAATACCGCCTAGTTGACGACTCAACAGCTCCTCTCACATGGAAATGTAAAGAGCTTCCCCAGGGAAGTCTGTTAGCCGCGGGCGCAAGAAAGGGCCGGCCGACAATGGCGAGCCCCTGTTCATGTTGGTGCCGGAGGTCGGAATCGAACCGACACGGGCGCAAGGCCCGGAGGATTTTGAGTCCTCTGCGTCTACCAATTTCACCACTCCGGCTTGAGGCGCTTTCAAAAAGCAGTTTAGGGAAGGTCGGATTTGTTGTCAATATAATTGTGATAATCTCGTAAAAAGTCGTCCGCCTGCGGCGGAAAACCGGAGTCCAGAGCCTTTGTAACTAGCTGAATAAACCGGATTCCGGCGCCTGCCCTGGACCATGATCCGGGGTTCGCCGGAATGACAGTCCGCCGGAGGCGGATTCCGGCTTTTTACGAGACCGTCAATTGTGTGTAAGCTGTTCTGATATACCTTGACATAGAACCGAGATATCGTTATAATTTTTTTAATTTTTCATACATATTTCCAAAATATTAAGCAAGTAGGGAGTCGCTTATGTTTGGCATGGGAATGCCGGAGATTATATTGATTCTGGCTATTGCCCTGATCGTCCTTGGCCCGAAAAAGCTTCCTGAAATCGCCAAATCCCTGGGACGGGGTATCGCGGAGTTCAAGAAAGCCACGCAGGACCTAAAGCAAAGCATTGAAGTAGACAATGACTTCAAGGAGGCCAAGGATACGATAAAAGAGATCAAGGGGGATATTCAAAAGACCGTTCACGAATCAATGGCCGCAGGCGCTGCTTCTGTTGACAAAGACAATACATCAGAAGAAGACGAGGACTCTGTGTCGGAAGAGGATTTAGAGCATACTTTTGAAGAGGACGTCAAGGGAGCTCCGGCAAAGCCTGTCGCGGATACATCTCAACAAGAGGAAGACCCGGGGCCGGAGCAGAAAGGGCCTTCCAAAGATGCCTGAAGACGACAAGATCCCTTTCACCTCCCACCTTGATGAGCTTCGCAAGCGTCTGATCGTATGCTTTATTTCAATTGGCATCGGCTTTCTCATCTGTTATTTTTTTTCAAAGACCCTCTTTGAAATCCTTATGCAGCCGCTCCTCACGGCCATGCCCCCGGAGGAAAAGCTCATCTACACGGGACTCCCCGAGGCCTTTTTCACCTATCTGAAAGTCGCTTTTCTTGCAGGGATTCTTTTGGCCGTCCCTGTCATCATGTACGAGGTTTGGATGTTCATTGCGCCGGGGCTATATCAAAGAGAAAAGCGTTGGGTTTTTCCGATTGTGTTCCTCTCTTCTTTCTTCTTTCTGGGCGGAGCCTTGTTTGGCTATTTTGTTGTCTTTCCTTTTGGGTTCAAGTTTTTCATGGGGTTTGCATCTGATGCTATTAAGCCCCTCCCGTCGATGAAAGAATATCTCGGTTTTTCCTCTAAACTTCTCTTTGCGTTTGGCATCGTCTTTGAACTTCCGCTTTTTGTAACCTTTCTCGCTAAACTCGGTATCGTGGACGTCCAGTTCCTTAAGGCCAAGCGCAAGTACGCCATCCTCCTCTTCTTCATATTTTCAGCTATCCTGACTCCACCGGACGTCATCACCCAGATCATGATGTCCGTCCCACTGATCGTACTCTACGAGGTAAGTATTGTAGGGGCAAGGGTGTTTGGAAAAAAGAAGGCCAAGCAAGACGTGGAGGAACCTCAAAAAACCGCTGGATAAGAGGTTTTATTCTTGACACTTACGAAAAACTCTGATATCCGCAACGCATTTCTATGTAGTGCAGGTGTTTAGCGTTTTTTGTTGATCAATTTCAGGAAAGGAGGTGAAAGCGACTTATGAAGAGACCATCATTGTTAATGCTTACGGTTGCAGCCATGGCTGTTGTGTTCCTCTTCACATGTATCCACGCAACCTGTGCGGAGGCGCCAGACGACATCACCATGAACTCAAAGGTGTACAAGAAGCATACGAAGGCACTGGTGACCTTGACCCACAAGAAACACAATGTGGACTACAAGATTGCCTGCACCGACTGCCATCATCTTTACAAGGATGGTAAGAACGTGTGGAAAGAAGGCGATGCGGTCCAAAAATGTGATGAGTGTCACAGCGAGGCCAAACCGCCCAAGGCAAAGAAGGATGAACCAAAGATACCCAAGAAGGAAAAGATCCTGAAGTACCAGTACTCAGCGATTCATGAGAACTGTGTGGGGTGTCACAAGGATTTGAAGAAGGCAGCCAAGCCTACCGGCCCCACGGCATGCAAGGACTGCCATCCTAAGCCCGAGAAAAAGTAAGGGCGACGGACGAGAAATAAGAATAGGGTAAGCGTCTTTTCGACCTTACCCTATTTTTTTTGATACAAAACCGCTGCCTCAACCATTTTCTCGGCCCAGGAAGGGGTTCCCAGGGCATGGATATGGCTATACGTGGCCAGGGTGTTCTTGTAGCAAAGACCGTCAGCCTTGCCATCAAACCCTTCCCCCCGCAACATCCGAAATGCCAGATCCTCTGGTTTTCCTTTCCAGCTCAAGACCTTGGAATAATGAAACTCATGACCCCGAACCCGGATACCGGTTTCAAAATAAGGGTTGGGCTTTTCCACCTCAAAGATTGTGTAACCGTGGCCCTCCGGCCGCCTGGAAAACCCGAAGACAACGGGAAGCACCCCTGCCATGGGATAGGTCAAACCATCCAGGACCAGGGATTGGCCCAAGTACATCAGCCCGCCGCATTCGGCATAGACGGGAAGCCCATCTTCAGCCAGCCTGCGCACATCCTGCCGGAACCCTTGGTTGTCTGCCAGGGCTTGTGCCTGGGTCTCGGGAAAACCACCGCCGATGTAAAGGCCGTCCAGGCTCGGAAGCCGCTGGTCTGTCAAGGCGCTCACCGTGACAACCTCGGCCCCGGCATCCTCAAGTGCCTCCAGGTTTTCAGGATAATAAAACTGGAATGCAGCGTCCCGGATCACCCCAATACGAGGCCGTGCGTCCTTGAAAACTCCCCCCTTTATTAAAGGGGGGCCGGGGGGGATTTCATTGGCTACGAGAGGTGGCGCCTCCCTGGCAATGCCAAGGAGCCTCTCCAAATCCAGATATTGCTCAGCCATATCAGCGGCTTTCTCGATGGACGTATCGGCCCGGCCATGCTCAGGCGTGGGGACAAGCCCCATATGTCTTTCCGGAAAGGCCTCTGCTTTGATCCTCGGTATGGCGCCAAGAACAGGAACGGCGCAGTAATGTTCGACAGTTTGTCGGAGAATTGACTCGTGGCGGGCGCCGGCTATCCGGTTGAGAATGACTCCGCAAATGCGGACATCGGGATCGAATCGGATGCACCCTTTGACCATGACAGCTACCGTGCGCGTGCTCTTGGTGCAATCGATGACAAGGACTACAGGGGCTTTCAGGAGTTTGGCGAGTTCTGACGTACTGGTAGCGCCTTCAAGGTCAATGCCGTCGTATAGACCTCGATTACCCTCAATGACTGCAACGTCGGCGGCAAGCGTGTGGCGTGTAAAAGAAAGGAGAATGTTCTCGGCGGGCATCAAGAAGGCGTCCAGATTATGACAGGGCCGGCCGGCCGCCAGGGCCAGCCAGCCCGCGTCAATAAAATCCGGTCCCTTCTTAAAGGGAGCAATGGCCATCCCGCGCTTGCGCCAGGATGCGATCAATCCTAGGGAGACAATCGTCTTCCCCGAACCCCCGCGCAGGGCAGAAATGACAATCCGGGGAAAAGCCATGCGTTTGGTTTCTTGTTACTGGGAAAGGACCATGGTTGCTTTAAATCGAGGCAAGGGCCTTTCAAGAACGAGACTAATCCTCGTCTTCTGCCCCGGCCTGCTTGCCGGCCCCCTTAAGACCTATCAGGGTGGTGCTCCCGCTGGACCAGTACTCAAGGGTCGCCTCACCGACCATCTTGTTAACCAGGTTTTTTACCGCTCTGGGCTTCTCATCGGGCAACATCTTATAAAAGTCCTTCAGATAGAATTTGGACTTGCCCTTCTTTTTCTGTAGCGTCTCTACGATGAGCTTTTTTGCTGCTTCTTCGTCCATGTCTTGCCTCTTTTCGAATATGCTAGGTTCCAATATCCCTCGTGTCCCCTCCCCTCTCTCCGCCCCAGGCGGAGGAGGGTTAGAGGCGAGGTCAAACAGTTAGCTCTTCTCGGTTTAGGTAAACTTGAAATTGGTGCTTTGGCGCCAGGTATAATAGGCCGGGTCGCGGAAATCATCGATGAGATGATGGGTAAATTCAAGATCGCACTTCTCAAAGAATTTTTCCCAGCCGATCCTTTCAGCCCATTGGCCCAGCCGTTCGTATTTTCTTGCATCAGCCGAATATGCGTCGACCATCCTCTTGATTGTTTTGGTCAGGGTCGGCCAGCGTGGCGGTTCATTCGGAATAAACGCGACTACGACCTTGGAAAACTTGGGTGCGTCTCTCCTGTTCGATATCTTGCCGCCTGCCATGAGCACAATGCCGTCACCTTCCGTATCAGCAAGAGGCATGGACGGGCACATTGTATAGCAGTTGCCGCAGAACATGCACCGCTCCTCATTCACAGACACGCTGTTCAACTTTTTGCCTTCGATTTCTATCTTGGCCGGCTTGATGGCTGCTGTAGGACAGGCCGCAATGGCAAGAGGAATCTCGCACATCTTGTCCAGATATTCATGGTCCACGAGTGGCGGCTTGCGGTGATAACCCAGGATGGCAATATCCGAGCAGTGGACCGCGCCGCACATGTTCAGGCAGCAGGCCATGGAGATCCTGAGCTTGGCAGGAAGTTTCATGTCGGTAAATTGGTCAAACATCACGTCCATCGTGCACTTGACCGTGCCCGAGGCATCAGTGGCCGGCGTGTGGCAATGAATCCAGCCCTGTGTATGGACGATATTGGTAATCGAAGCACCGGTGCCCCCTATGGGGAACTTGTAACAGCCGCCGGGTTGCTTCCGGCTCACCAGGTCGTCCTTTAAGGCCATGCACTTGTCCTTGCTGTCCGTCATGAACTCTACGTTGTTCCGGGTGGTCCACCGCACATAGCCGTCACTGTACTTGTCGGCAATTTCCATGATCTCCCGGACGTGAGATACGCTCATAAGACGGCAACCGCCACACCGGATCGTATAGAGTTCGTCTCCGCTTTCAGCCACATGGACAACAATGCCCGGCTCGAGAATCTCGTGGTACAGCCATTTGCCTTTGTTTTTCTTGATGACCGGCGGATAGAACTCTTCATAATATCTGGGTCCAATATCCGTAATTCTGTCCTCCATCGGTTTTGCGGGATTGTATCCTGAAGAAATAAACGCCATGTTGTCACCCCCTTATCTCTGATGGTATTTTCTGAATTCGTTGATATCGCGCTTCCATCCGCCAGGCACCTCATCCTCTCTCCAGAAAACGTAAGGATTGGATCGAGGTTCCTGAATCATCTGCGGAATCGCCTTGAAACCTGTCACCTCCAGGAGCTTCTGCATGCCCTGCCGCTTGATCAGCTCGCCAAGGCGCTCGCGGTTCTTGCCCTCTTCCATCCACCAATCCCAGATCGGTTCGACGATCGTTTCCTTGACCTCATCATATGGCGGCTCCACCTTTATAAAGGGCACAATCAATGTGGCCATCTGAGCGCCGTCCAGGATCGGGGCCTTGGCGCCGGCCAGGACAGAACAACCCTTATCAAGACCTACTCGAAGCGCCCTGGGCATGACATTGATGCAGTGCATGCACCGGGTACATTCGGGGGTGTTGATCTCGAGCTTGCTGCCATCCCAGGACATACACTGGGTGGGACAAAGGCCAATCACCTCTTTCTGGATGTCGAATGGGCCCCAGTCACGACCTGCATGGGCGCCGCCATTAGGCTTCAATTCGCCGCCCACATACGCCTTTACAGCCTCCTGGTCAATGCGGATATCATCGCGCCAGGTGCCGATAAAGGATAAGTCAGACCGGGCAATCGAGGCCACGCAGCAGTTGGGGCAGCCATCAAATTTGAACTTGAATTTATAAGGGAACGCGGGTCGATGCAACTCGTCCTGATATTCCATGGTCATTTGGTAACAGAACTCCTGGGTGTCGTAACACGCAAACTCGCACATGGACTGACCCATGCAATCAGACGGGGTCCGCAGATTCGACCCTGAACCACCAAGGTCCTGGTTAATGTTGTGGGTCAATTCATAAAAGACCTCTTCCAACTGGGGTGTGCTAGTCCCCAGAAAGATGATGTCACCCGTGGCGCCGTGCATGTTGGTGAGGCCGCTGCCGCGTCTTTCCCACAGGTCCATGAGTTGCTCCAGGTACTTAGTGCTGTAAAAGTGCCCCATCGGTTGGTTAACACGCAAGGTGTGAAAGTGCGCCACCCCCGGAAACATTTCAGGCTGGTCACAGTACCGGCCGATGACGCCGCCGCCGTATCCGAACACACCGACAATGCCGCCGTGCTTCCAGTGGGTCCTGCCGTGCTCATAAGATAACTCCAGCACACCCAGAAGGTCTTCACAGCAATTCTGGTTAAACTGGAAATCGATCCCTTTTGGATTCTCCATTCTGGACTCGTGTTCGCGCTTGATGTCCGAAACAAAGCTCGTCCACGGTCCGGTTTCCAGTTGATCGATCAGAGGAGTCTTGTGTTTGAATTCAACCATTATTCCACCTCCATTTGATTATTTTAGAAATCTGTTTGTAACCCGTTTCCACTGAAAAAAATACCCCCATCACCCCCTCTCCATGTCCGATGATCTCTGTGCAGAACCGGCAATAGCGCAGAGAAAAAGTGTGTGTTAATTTGAACGGATTTCTTGAACAAAGATAATAACACGCTTGTGCAAGATTTGCCTATAGACTTATTTGCGCGGTTTGTCAACAAAAAAAACCTTGGATTATAGGCTCGTTTTCGGTCTCGTTGTGGTTAAAAACCGTGAATCCTCCAAACCTTGAAAGGCTGAATGAAATCTCGAGATATGCCTTTTCAAATGGCCTCTGATTACAGGCATGTCCGGGGCGGCTTGATCGCAGGCATCGGCAAGGGCTTCGAACATGTCTGACAGGTCTTCTTTGCCAAGAGAACGGCAATGCTGAAGGAAACCGTTCAGAAACCCCACATGAATGGTCTTGTTTTGTTCCTTTGTCCTGAGACCTTCAACAAACCCTTCAAGGGATGCGCCCAAGCAATCGTCATCGGCCCATACAACAGCGCCCACACCATCTAAGCGATCCAGGCGCATCCTCAAAGACAGATTCAACAGAAAAAAGAGCAAGCCCTCATGTGCTGAAACCCCTTCCGAACGGTCCATCATGGAGCCGTATTGCCTTGCAGTGACCAGCCTGACATCCAGGGATTCTTCCGCTGCCTTCACTATGAAGTCACCTGCCGCATGGTGCCATGGGAAGATCTGTTCAAAGGTCTCCACATCATAATACAGGGTCAAAATCCTTGCTGCCTGACGGTATATCTGTGACGAGTGCGAAGGACGAAGGTGGCAATGACCCTTGTCCGTATCCCAAAGGACGAGCCTCTGAGAACCATCCTCTCTGTCAACTGAAAGGTGGAATTCGTGATATCCTTCAAACCAATCCGCCAAGAACATAGGAAGGGACGTGTCAGCCTCACCGTTATGCCCTGAACTGCAAGAGGCTTCACCGTAGAAATAGGCCTGGGGTAAAAAGGGGAAATCATATTTTCTCCCAAGATGCTGCAACAAGTCAAACTCGCTGCACAGCCGGGCCTTTCCCCTTGCCGAAACAGCTACGTTCATGACAAAGGGGACGCAAAGGTCGCCAACCATCACCTCGATCCTGGCCGGGTGGTAGTCGCTGCCGTGCTTTTCCGCATAAATCAGGATCTCTTGAATATCAGACAGTGAGATATTTCTTGCCAGTTTCCCGGCCGTGGCATCAACGAGCAGTCCATAGCCATCCCTTGATATGACGTCCGTAATCCCCTTAAAATACCCGCTATAACTTAAGGCAGAACCGTCACGCGCACCAGCCTCGCAACGAGTCACGCGCATCGGAGCCTGGAACATGTGGTCATTGAAGGGGACAGGACCTTGAGGGGTTGGGGAGAGGCACTTAATCCTGGGTCGGTGGGCTTCAGTCAAAGCTTTGGATCGGTGCACTAATGAGGTGACTCACGGGATTCGCCCCAACTGGAGTAATGGAGTGATGGAGTACTGGATGATGGGATTCTGTGCCCTTTCGCCAACCACTACTCCATCACTCCAATACTCCATTACTCCCCGTGGATGCCACACCTTAATTGCCACTCAAAGGTTAATAATTACACCAAGTTCTAGGATTTCTCAAGGGTTGCCTCACCGATACTGCTCTAATTCTTTCAAAAACTTCTGCTCAACCTCGAATCCGTTGGCCAAAGCCTTGTCGCAATGCTCAACGGCCTCCTTGTAAGCCCCTTTCTCAAAATAGGCCAGCGAGAGGTTGTTGTGGGCAACAGCAAAGGTGGCATCAAGCTCCAGGGCCTTGTTGGCAGCAGCAATCGCTTCGTCCAGCCTGCCCTGCATGATATAGGCGCTGGCAAGGGTACTGTGGGCCTGGATAAACTCGGGATTAATGGTGACTGCTTTTTCAAGGTACTCAACGGCTGTGTTGGGGTCACCCCTCTGCACATAGGCAAATCCCAGATTTCCGTATGGCTGGGCAAATTTCGGCCTGACTTGAATCGCCCGCTGATTAAAGTTGATACAGGCGTCCAAATTTCCCTTATGCAGATGGATGCCACCCAGGGCCACATAGGCCTCTCCAAGGGTGGGGCATTCATTAACGGCTGCCATAAGTTCTTCTACAGCATCATTCCACCTGCCTTCAGCGATCAGGCCCACGGCCAGATTGTAATGCGTAGTCCCGCACTCCGGGCTCTTGGCCAGGACCGCTACCTGGTCTTCAATATATTCTCTGGTTGTCTTTGGCTTTTTCATGAGATTCGTCTATAACAAAGCGGTCCCCCATTGTCAACTGTCAACCTTCCCCGGCCAGGGACCATTCGAACAAAGGAGGGAATAGGCCCAACGACCCATTCCCTCCTTGAATCTCATCTCCTTTACAGCACCTGTTAGCGTATGACGCCAAAGTCAGTTACTGTCCATCCATAATTCCCCCTGGAGGTCTCCGGCCCGTAGGCTTCCGGCTCGGAGAGCCCTGCGCCTCGGAGACGAGGGGACTGGGGTGTAGGGGGAGGAAATTTAGCGCGCCCCTGTGCCCCTTCCGGATATATCTCTTCCAGCAAGAGGCTTGTAAAGCTGTATAATTGCATACTTCATGATGTCCAGGCTCTTATTATCCGTTATAAAGCCCATCAAGATATTCTCTCCCTTTTCTGGAAGTACGCCGGCATTTGAAGCATCGAAGGTCAAGTCCGGGAAGCCCTTCACAAGCTTCTTCTGTTCCTTCTTATTGATGCCTACTTGAACTGCCTTTTTGCCCTCTATTTCCTGAATCTGATCCGCCAATCCAGCATCTTCAATCTTCTTGAGTTTCTCGTCATCCAGAAACACATTGATGTAATAGTCTGCCATCTAAACACCTCCTGTTCATAAAATCGCTTTACGATTTTATATAACGTCCCGCTACAAGCGGGACTCAAAAAAGGAAATTCCTATGCTATCAAGTTATCGCCTCTTCATAATACGATATGGTTTCTGCCGAAAACGCGCACCCCCCCTTTCGTTCGCAGAACTTTTTTGTTTACACGGTCACTATGCCAATTCCAAAAGACCAGTTTCGTATATTACAACAGTACTCTCCTGTCAAGAGCAGTGGAGCATCAATGAAACGGATGAAGCCACAACCCAATCCAAAAGCGGTACACATTATGGCCCCTTTAACCTTGACACACAAGGCCATATCTCCCTATAGTCCCGCACAAAAAAGGGAGTTGTGTATCATTCTTTCCTCCGGAGTAAGAGATTCAATGAAATTTCAGAATTGCGTCAGAAATGAGTATGGCAAGTGTGATCTTCCGCCCAATACGATTAACAGAATAAAGGACGGGCTACGAAAATTGGGGCTCGACGTTGGATACCTCACCTTTCGAGTGTCGGACAACATTTATTGGGGGCGGGTATGGATTGATTCAATAAGGATAGTCTGTAGTGGAAAAGGCATTACCCCGGAGCTTGCCGAGGCCAGTGCATACGCAGAACTGGCTGAACGTCTCAGCGCCGGGCTGTTCTATCCGGTTTTTGAAGAACACGTGAGGTTTAACGCTCCCGCCCTTTACAATGAGGAAACTAACAGGTTTCTGAATTATGAATGGATGGGGGGATATGTACACGCCCACCAGGATGATTTGGAAAATCCTCTACGAATAGAAGACCTGCTGGCAAACGAACGTCATCTGACAGGCAGAGACATTGAGGACATCAAGAACAGCAGAATGGCCAGTCATTGGGTTGACGGTTTTTCAATAGTTCGCGAAGAGACAGTAAAAGTTCCGGTCAATGTTGTTGCATATATTCACGGGTCTAACGGGATGGCGGCAGGAAATACTATCGAAGAGGCGATGATTCAGGCCACATGTGAAATATTTGAACGCCATGCCCAAATACAAATAATTAAACCTGAAAAAATAGTCCCCTCAATTGATTTGGATTCTGTGGACAATCCAGTCATAAAGGATATGATTAGGTTTTATCACGGAAAGAATGTTGATGTAATGATCAAGGATCTTTCTCTTGATGGACTGTTGCCCTGTGTAGGCGTTCTGTTCATGAACAACAACTTGCGTCCTGATCGCCTGGAATATAGAATATTGATACCGGGCGTATCTTTCAATCTAGACGAAGGTCTGACAAGGTGCTTTACAGAAAGCATGCAAGGCAGGAAAACTCTATTGGCTTGCCGTCCACAGTTGGATAGACCGGTTGTCCATAGATCTCACGTTCGTGATTATTACATGTTAATGAAATGCAGTGTTTGTCTAAAAGATACCTCATTTCTTGAGCAAGGAGAGATTAAAACGTACAAGAACACAAAAATCAAAGATGTTCTTGGCGAGATTGAGGAACTCAAAAGGATATGTAAACTGTTCGATACCGATTGTATAATATTAGACCACACCCATCCCGTATTGAATTTCCCGGTGGTAAGAGTAATTATCCCACGGGTTTCTGATTTTCTGCCTTTCTTAAGACAAGACACACTCGTATCTGAAGCAACAAGACCTTCCACTGCGTGGCGTGGAGAAGAATTCAGTAAGATAATGCAGAGTTTTTTTGCATAAGATGGCAATATGTGGTTCAGGGCTGTCCTGGTTTACGTAACACAAGACAGACCCATTCGCGGTCAGTTTCTTTCCGGACCAATCTGAGGCCTTGTTCTGCACAGGTTTTTCCAAGATCTTTCGATGCGGGCTCCTTAAAACCTGAAAGAACCAGAACCCCACCTCGTTCCATTTTTTCTGATAGAAGCGACAAGAACTTCACCAGCGTTGGATAGGCCAGGTTGGCCGAAATCACGGAATAGGTCCCTTTGAGGTTCTCCAGCGGTGTATTTGAAATCGCGACTTGTCCGGCAAGCCCATTTAACGAGACATTATACGTGGCTTCAGACACCGCACACGGGTCAATGTGAACTCCCACCACTTTTTTAGCGCCCAGCTTTGCCAATGCAATAGCGAGTATGCCCGTGCCTGTCCCGACATCTAACCCTGTCATGTAGGGCTTGCGCTGTGAGTCAATTTTATCACCTAAGACAGAATCCAAGGCTTGCAGGGCCAGACAGGTGGTTGGATGGGCCCCGTTTCCGAAGGCTGCTCCTGCTGCCAGATCGATTACAACGTCTCCCTGTTGTGGTTGGTACGCCTTGCCGGGCGGCTTGATCACAATCCTTTTGGAAATCCGCACCGGCCTGTCAAATGATTTTTCCAGGAAGCTGGCGCCATAAAGATAGGTGTAGCTCAGCTCCCCCAGACCGACCAGATCCTTGATAGCAAGCCTGACAGTCTTTCTGTCGATACCACTGATACCGGCAACAGCCTTTTCGACCTCGCCGGGGGTCATTTTTCTGTTGGCTTCGATGACTGTGTTGTATATTATCTCTTTTAGATCCTGGATCATAAGGCATGGCCTTAAGATGTCTACCTTGTTCCCAGCCTACAGAGAATCAGAGAAACCACGCTGCCCTTTCTGCGGACAGGCTTTCGGGAGACCCCCGGAAGTAGAGCCCAGACGCGAAGGGGACTTTTTCAAGTGGCTGTGCCCCTGCGGAGCTGTCGGAGTCTATGACGTGACCGGACATAATCTCGGAGACGCTTTGATGGAAGCCATTGCCTTTGCCTGTGATGACGATTGGGATAAGGCATTGGACATGGAAGCCGACCAAGACTATGAAATAAGATACCTTGACGGCTACCACCCCGGTGATCACAGGGTCCTGGGCGGCCACCCGGCTTATAGGAGCAGCCTGGCTGGCTTCGTCTTTGTGAAGCTTAAGTGCTCAAAGTCCGTCCACTGAGCGAACGTCTCGGGATTTCTGGTGGTTGCGGAGCCCCTGGCTTCACAACATTACCTGCGTCTTTGCGTCCAGGAGCGCCGCCTCCCTGTCAAGATAGATTTCCACAGGCAGGCCCAGCCTGGCAGCGAGTTTTACCCGAAGCTCCTCAAGCTGGATACTGTTGGGCAGATTCAAGTCTTTGGCAATCGCCTCGGATTCTTCCAGTCTGTTCAAATCAAAAAGGGTCTGTGCCCGGATCAACCGTCTCCTCGGTCCGTCTTTTCCAGCTCCATTTAGTATTTCCAACGCCTTCTCCGGCTGGCCATTCATACGAAATATATGGGCTGCATGGGTAAGGATAACTGGATTTCCCGGAAGTCCCTTGGTGAGGACGGTCGCCGGGTCCACAAATCCAAGCTTAAGATAAAGGTTTATGAGCATCAAAGCATCGGTTATTTCAGGCATCACGCCCTTTATCGTGGCTCCACGAAGCGTCTTGTAAAAAAGGTCGATATTGTGTTGCCTCAATGCTTCCGTATCCTCCAACGCGTATGCGTTACGCAATGTCTCCTCATCCAGATCCTGGTAGTTTTTTACTGTCACCGGTTTCATGGTGTGATGCACGTGAACTCGAAAGGTGACGACTTTACCGGCCAGATCCCTCTGCCCATAGGCGACCGGAAAGGTCATGTCAAAACGTGCGTATTCCCCCTGCCCCATCCCCACAAGGCGCCTCTCGAATTCCGGCAAGAGCGTTTCCTTGCCAAGTATCGCTTCCTGAAACCTGGCGCATGTTAGAGGCGCCACCCTGCCATCAGCCTCACCCTGGCAGTCGTATATCACCCTGAATCCGGGCTGTGCCGTCTCCCGGCTCACCTTGAAACACAAAAAGGGGCCTTGCAGAAGCTCTTTAACAGCCGGGTCTCCGGGAAAGTCTTTGTCCAAAAGCCTCATGCAATCCAGAGCCGCTCCATACTCTTCAAGGCTAAGATATATGCAGGCCAGCAAACAGGTGGCCTCAGGCCGATCAGCCAGGGCGCTGCGGTTTTGAGTAATAAATGCGGCCCTGTGGAAAAGATTTCTGCCTGCCCGCACATCTTCGGCAAGATCGTTACGGTTTAACCTCCATATCAGACTCATACGCCGGATTTCATCAGCCGACATGGTATCGGTCTGGTAGTCTCTGCATACACTCAAGTAAGCAGGTCGTGTGTAGCGAAAAGGACGGATACCGTATCCTGCGGGGTCATCACTCATGGGGGTGCCAAAAAAAAGATGGGCTTGCTGGGATATGGAGTTCCCTTCGACGGCCACCCGGTTATTTTTTACAAATGCCAGGGTGCCCAGCGCCTGGTCAAAGCTTTCCCCGGGAAGACCAAACATGCTGAAGAGTTCCACATTCATGCCGGCCTCCTGGGTCAGGCGGATAACCTCCGAAAGGCGCTCCAGGTCAATCGGTTTCTTAATCTTTTCAAGAACTGCGGGATTTGCCGACTCAAGTCCGTAAGCCACATTATCGGCGCCGGCGCGGCTGAGCAAGGATAGCAGTTCACGGTTGACGAGGTCATATCTGGTCTGGCACCAGAAGCTAATCCCCGGCGCTTCTCTAATGATGGCCTCAAGAAGCGTAACAAGACGTTTTCGAGAAACGGAAAAATTGGTATCTGCAAACCAAAATGCTTTGATACCTTTGGACTTGAGGTGTTTCATCTCATCCGTAATCCGCTCCGGCGAATAAAATGTGACCCTGCCGCCGCTCGCTCTTGGTGTGTAACAGAAGGCACACTGGTAGGCGCATCCCCGTGAGGTTAGCATCACCACCCGTTCCTTGTGCCGCAAATCGATCAGATCCGTCAGATAAGGGGAGGCATACGTATCGAGGTCTTTCGCGCCATGTGCCACACCGGTCTCTACGATTTCATCTTCCTGCAGGAAACACAGTCCCCGGACAGCGCTGATATCTGCCCCCTCTGTAAGGGCCTGCGCAAGACCCAGCATAACATCCTCCCCTTCGCCCCTGCAGAGAAAATCGATCTCCGGCATATGTTTCAAGCCCTCGCCAGGCATAAAGGTCACCTGCGGCCCGCCGATAATGATCTTGACAGCAGGAGATAACTTCTTGGCAAACCGGGCCCAGAGCCTTATCTGCTCTATGTTTTCCTGGTAAGCAGTGAAGCCGATGGCAAGCGGTTGGTTCGTGCGGATGGTCTTTGCCAAAATCCGGGGTTTAAGGGGGCTGCCGGCAAAGTCCCCCAGGATCTCTCCGGTGAACCCGTGGTTTTTCAAATGGGCCAGTATTGTGGCCTCGGATATGGGGATGGTATCCGGAGACGCAATGGGGGCTAACAGGTTGATATGGATGAAGAGAAAATGGGCAGACATATAGGATTGCGGATTTTAGATTGCGGATTTAACCAGAACGACATTTTGAGCGTATTTGTTGGGCTTATGTTTGTCGGGTTTAAGTGAACATCTGTAGATGACGGCATCCTCCGGTCACGCCTGACCCTGTTTTTTCAGCAATTCCCGGTACCAACAGGAAAATTCGTACATACCCTTATACCGATCGTCGTCCTTAACGATCCCCAGACAGATTTCCCAGACCCCCTGGCCGAAGTCATTGCTATATTCTTGCGTGTCCCAGGTAGCCAGGAATTCCCTGGCCAACTGAATGGCTGTATGGTTCGACTTCGCCGTACGCATATCAATGGGATCTTTTGGCTCAATAAAGGGATCCCATTTGTCGTAGCCTTCTTTTTTGAGGATGTGCTTTTGCCGCCTGGGAGACATGCTGTCAAAAATGAATTTCTTTCTTTCTTCCTCTTCAGGGGACAGTTTCCGCATATGGATACCTCCTCAATCAAACTCCAAAGTATTGTTCGTCATAGTCAGTCATCAAGGCCACTGAAACAGGCACAAGCCCCATATGCATCTTTGACTTCTTTGATCCAATCTCATCAAGAAGTTCTTTAGACAGCTCAAAAAGGCGGTCATTCATATTGTCGAGATTGACCGTGGGATAGGCGACCCCCTCCTTAAAGCCGGCTTTTCCGCAAATATGGGCAGCCCCCCCGATCGAGATCGGAATGCCATAGACTCTGCACGTAATGGGCCGCCGGGCATACAGGTCACACAGGTCCTTGTCATTGAGAAGGGGACATTGTACTCGCTCCTGGGCCAACTGGGAAAATACCTCCTCAGGAGGTTTTCCCCGGTCTATATACATTTTTTGAAGCTTTTGTTTGATTTGATAATATTTGCGATCTGCTTTTTCGGCCCGTCTGATAATCGGACGACGCTCCTTCCTGGAAAGCGATTTGTTGAAATGGTAGTTCACATAGACCGATTCGACAAGCGTGAGATCAAACACGGCATAACAGCAGTCACAGCAATGGACCTCGCAGCGCACGCAATCCCCGTGACGTTCCTGCATGGCCTCAAAAATCTTGTCAGCCTCGGAAACCAGGGCCTCGTATTTCTCGAAGGTCTTTGAAAAATCCAACATGCTCCTCCTTCACTGGACTTAATGTTCCTTTGATAACAAAGATCCGGCATGGCTGTCAACGACCAATCAGTGTTGACAGGACCAGCGCTTTACTTTATCCAGAGTAAGTGTTTACCTCCCGTCACATCATGAGATATGAACTAGAACACCTGGGCACAGAGTTGGGGACCGGATGGTTTGCACCCATGCCCGTTGAGGATCTTGATTTTGAAGACGGACTTGACTACATCCGGGAACATCCCAACGATGAGTTCTTGCATAAGTATCTCTTGCACCTGGCAGGAACCTTCGGGCCAAACTTGACTCGCCAATTGATAGAAAGAGCTAAAGACCACGATCCCCACCTTATGGCTCTAATGTATGAAGCCTGCATCCTGAACGACAGATTGCGTGCCTTGAGAAATGAATTCCGCAAAACCGACATTAAAAGCCTGGCAAAAGATACACCCTTGATCTATATCAACTGGTCCTTGAGAAAAGACCTCGACAAAAAAGCCTACTGGCTCAAAGTCTTTTCCGAAAACATCCTCCGGCACAAACCGCCAACTCCCCCAAAGAAGTTGCAGGACCCTATCCCCTTTGATCGTGAGACAATGGATGCCTGGCACAAGAGAGTGGTCCCCATCACAGACCTGCTGCGTCAAGGCGCGCCGGCAATATCCAGAGGAGACGCCACGCCTGGATTCAATCCCGCGGAAACCTCTCGAAAGGCCGTGGAGGCGCTAAAGGCCGTTGATCTCAGGATGGGCCCGGAAATGAAAACTCCGGGCAGCCTCAGTCCTTACGCCCTTCAGATACCGTGGCATCTTCAGGTTAGCGTGTCCGCGGGGAGAAACCACTGGCAATTGAACGGCACCCAGACGAGCTATGGTAAGGGACTCAATATTGACCAGGCAAAGGCTTCGTGCTTGATGGAAATAGTTGAAAGGCGCTCGGCCTTTGCCGGTTTTGACTCTGAAAGGGCTCTCCATTACAAGCACGGCCACCTATTGATTCATGCGCGTTATGAAGACTTGAAAAAAGGATCTTCTGAGGTCTTAGACCCCAACGACATGTGTCTTGAGGCGCCCTATGAAAACCAGCCTCTCTATTGGATTTCCGCTGAAAGTGTGGATGAAAAGGGGACACATCCGGTCTATGTGCCGGCCCAAATAGTGTTTCTGTTCTGCAATCTTGATGAAATAAGTCTTACAACCGGCGTGCCTTCCACCGGTCTTGCTTCGGGAAATACCCTTGAGGAGGCCAAGCTGAATGGTTTGCTTGAGGTCATAGAAAGGGATGGGGAAAGGATTATGCCCTATTCCCGCGAGAGGTGTTTCTCGCTGGATTATGACGATCCTCAAGTAAAGGACATTTTCCAGCGTTGCACAAAGGAGGATGTCCGGATCCAATTCCTGGACATCACGTCTGAGTTGGGCGTTCCCTGTTACAAGGCTTTCATTCGAGGCCCTGAAGGAGGAATCCTCAAAGGATGCGCAGCCCATCTCGACGGGAAAAGAGCTGCTGTGTCAGCGCTGACTGAAGTGCCATTCCACCCTTCCTCGTTCCGTCCTTCGCCAAAGCCCGACGGCCTAGAGACCATTAGGCTCGACGACCTTCCGGATTATGCGTCAGGGAACATCAGCCAGGACCTGGGGCTTTTGGAAAGGCTTTTGGTCATGAACGGCTACCGGCCCATTTATGTCAACCTCACCAGAAATGATCTGGACATACCTGTAGTGAAGGCCCTGGTGCCCGGCCTCGAGATGTTTGCCGAATTCGACCGGTTTTCCACCCTGAGCCTCCGGCAATTTGTCCATTACCTGAAGGCTTCACAATGACGGCAATCCGGCCACGGCATATCCTGGTGCTACAGAGACGTTTTTTGGACCGGACTGAATCTGATACGGAATGATGTGGGTAGGCACTCCTTGTTTGAAGCGGCAACGCCGCGCTGTACAAAATCGCGCAGCGATTTTGTCACGGAGCGATTTTATCTTGACAACCCCCACTCAGGTGCTTAGATTGGTTTCTGGCATATACTCATAACGATTGCTGTTCCGGTTTTGGCGGATTGATTGGGATCGCGGAACGATTTCATAACGGTGCCATCATGGTAAGACCACTGAAAAGTCGTCTTGTAAAGATCGACCCTGAAATAAACTACTTCAAACCATGGGGTGTCCCCATGATGGACCTGGAACAGGTCCAGTTGACCGTGGATGAACTTGAGGCCTTGAGACTGGCTGATTTCCTCGGCATGTCTCACGAAGAAGCGGGCAAACAGATGGGGGTGTCGAGGGCAACATTTGGACGTATTATTGAACAGGCCCGAAAGATTGTGGCAGACGCCTTAATACACGGCAAGGCGATCAGTGTGGACGGCGGCAACTATGAAAGAGTGGACACCTTGGTCAACCGAGTCTTCTTGTGTGATCGCTGCCAATGCCAATGGGAAGAGCCGCCTGGCATTGGGCGACCCCAAAAATGTCCTTCATGCGAACGTGAAGATTTTCACCGAGTAGTGGAAAAGGGATAGAAAGAAACCGAAAAAAAGGAGGCAACAAATGGCAAAATTAACGCAAGACATGAAAGATGTGATGGAAAAAAGCAGAGGTTATGCCGTAGCTACCTGTACCAAGGAGGGCGTCCCCAACGTGGTCCCGATTCATCACCTTAAGATCCTTTCGGACGATGAGCTCATGATGGCCGATATCTTTATGACAAAGACCTTTGAAAACATTAAGGAAAACCCGGTCATAGCCATCTCTGCGTGGGATTGGGATGTCAAACCCCGCAAGGGGTATCAATTCAAAGGGACCCCCAGGATCGAAACATCAGGCCGGAACTACGATATGGCCGTTGAGTGGGTCAAGGCAGAAAAACCTGATCTCACAGCCAAGTCGGCCATTGTCGTAAAGATTACGGATATCTTCGTGACCAGTCCCGGGCCAAATGCCGGCAAGAATGTCGAAGAGATCGAATAGAAGCGTTTGAGGGAGAAAACCAACTATGAAAATAGCCATTTCATCAACAGGGCCCGACCTCGACTCAGTGGTCGACCCCAGATTCGGCAGATGTCAGTATTTTATGATTCTGGATCCTGATGACATGAGTTTCGAGGCAGTGCCAAATGCAAACCTGACGCAAGGAGGTGGCGTGGGAATACAATCGGCCAAGGCCGTGGCTGATAAGGGAGCAAAGGCAGTCCTTACTGGTAATGTCGGGCCTAATGCCTACCAGGTCCTTTCAGAAGCGGGCATTGATGTGATAACCGGCGTTTCCGGAACAGTCCGCGAGGCCGCCGGGCAATACAAGAGCAGGCAATTGCAGCCAACAGATAAACCCAACGCCGAGAACCATGCCGGCATGCAGGCCTATGTCAACCAACCACCGAGCCCCTCGCCTCAGCAAGTCCCTGGAATCGGCTTTGGTGCAGGTGGCGGCATGGGCATGGGTCGCGGGATGGGAGGCGGTCGCGGCATGGGAGGCGGTCGCGGCATGGGTATGGGACGTGGCATGGGTATGGGACGTGGTCTACAGGACTTATCCCCCATGGCATCTGGATCAAAGTCCACGAGGGAAGAAGAGCTTTCATATCTCAAGGAAGATGCCGAGATGCTACGCGGACAGATGGAAGAAATCCAGCGGCGGATCAAAGAACTGGAAACTCGGAAATAAGATCGCTGAGCGATTTAGTTGAAGGAGAAAACATGCCAAGAGGAGACGGAACAGGCCAAAGAGGTCAGGGCCCTGGAACAGGCAGAGGAATGGGTCAAGGCGGTGGGGGTCGCGGACAAGGAGGTGGCTTTGCCGCAGGCCCCGGGGGAAACTGCGTTTGCCCCAGCTGTGGCGAGAAATCTCCTCATCAGCTTGGAAAGCCTTGCTTTGAACAAAAGTGCCCCAAGTGCGGCACGGCAATGACGCGGGAATAGGTTATATGATTATTTGCATTGCCAGCGGGAAAGGCGGCACGGGCAAGACCACCATCGCTACCAACCTGGCTGTGTCACTAAATGGAGATGTGCAGCTCTTGGATTGCGATGTGGAAGAACCAAATGCCCACCTTTTTATGAAACCTGAGATAAACCACACTGAAACGGTGACTACACCTGTCCCGGAAGTAGATCTTGACAAGTGCGATTTCTGCGGCAAGTGCGGCGAGATCTGCCAGTTCAGCGCCATCACTGTCATTGGGAAAAAGGTCCTGACCTTCCCCGAGCTCTGCCACAGTTGCAAAGGGTGCATGATGGTCTGCCCAACCGAAGCCATAAGCGAAAAGGGCCGCGAACTCGGGGTGCTGGAAAGCGGGAGGTCCGGCCATGTTGAATTCGTTCATGGCCGTTTGCGGGTTGGCGAGGCCATGTCTCCGCCCCTCATTGAGCGTGTAAAAGAACACATCTCTCCTGAAAAGATCTCCATCGTTGATGCCCCGCCCGGGACGTCGTGTCCGGTCATTGTTACCCTGAAGCATTCGGATTTTGCGATTATGGTCACCGAGCCTACGCCTTTTGGGTTAAACGACCTAAAGCTTGCTGTCGAGGCAGTGCGTATTTTGGATATTCCTGTTGGCATTATCATTAACCGCTGCGATGTGGGAGATGATGGTGTTAACAAGTATGCCGGAAAAGAAAACATACCGATCTTGATGGAAGTTCCAGATGACAGAAAGGTTGCCGAGGCCTATTCCCGTGGAATCATGATGGTAGATATAATGCCCGAGATGAAGGATCGGTTTCGGACTGTCTACAGAAAAATTGTGGATTTGATTGGATGAAAGAACTAACGATTGTAAGCGGCAAGGGAGGCACCGGCAAAACAAGCGTGGTGGCCTCTTTTGCGGCCCTTGCCGAGAACAAGGTTCTGGCTGACGCGGATGTGGATGCGGCCGACCTCCACCTGATTCTCGCCCCGGACATTAAGCATGAGGAAGATTTCAGAGGAGGACGAGTCGCTAAAATAGACCTGGAAACCTGCACTGAATGCGGGGAATGCCTGGATCGCTGTCAGTTTAATGCCATCAGCCCGGACTTTGTTGTGAACAAGATAGACTGTGAAGGCTGTGGCGTGTGCGTTTATTTCTGTCCGGTTGAGGCCATCGACTTTCCACAGATTATATGCGGCAAGTGGTATATTTCGGAAACGCGGCTCGGTCCCATGGTCCATGCCAGGCTGGGTATCGCAGAGGAGAACTCCGGCCTGCTGGTAAGCCTGGTTAGAAATCAGGCCAAGGTACTGGCTGAAGACCAAGGCCTTGACACCATTATCGTGGACGGTCCTCCGGGGATAGGATGTCCCGTAATTGCCTCCATCACCGGCACGAACGTCGTCCTGATTGTAACCGAGCCGACCTTGTCGGGTCTTCACGACCTTGAACGGGTTGCAGGCCTGGCTGCCCATTTTAAGATTCCGACCCTCGCCTGTGTCAACAAATTCGACATAAACGAGGAGATGTCGGACCGGATTGCAGGTTATTGCAACGACAATCAGATCGAGTTGGTTGGTCGTATCCCCTATGATACGATCGTCACCTATGCCATGGTTGCCGGCAAAAGCGTTGTCGAATTCTCAGATGGCAAGGTATCTGATGCCATCAAGGGACTGTGGCGCCGGGTTGAGGACTTTTTGTTTGACGGGACATCAGGATAGCAGGGTTCCCTTCGGGAAATTTAACAGGGTGAACTCTGAACCTGTGAACGCTTATTACAAATGACAGAAAAATTTGTTTACGGGCCAGTCCCTTCACGCAGGTTAGGTTTGTCCTTGGGCGTTGATCTGGTCCCTTATAAGGTCTGTTCGTACGATTGCATTTATTGCCAACTCGGACGAACCAAAGAAAAGACCATAGAGCGAAGTCCCTACATTCCGGCGGAAAAAATTCTGGACCAGGTATATCAAAAGCTGAAAGAGGGCGTGTGTGCAGACTACATAACAGTGGCAGGTTCAGGGGAACCGACCCTGAATAGTGAAATCGGATCACTGATCCATGATATCAAAAGACACACAAAGATTCCGGTGGCTGTATTGACCAACGGTTCCCTTCTGGGAGACAGCCAGGTCCGTGAATCGATCATAGAGGCTGATGTGGTGTTGCCTTCCCTGGACGCCCACAATCAGGAGGGGTTTGAAACCATTAACCGGCCCCACCCTGACATAAAGTTCGGCGCCATGGTCAACGGGCTGATGACCTTTCGCAATGAATATGCAGGGGCTATCTGGCTTGAGGTCTTTATCCTGGACGGCATCAATGCAACCGAGACCGATGCCCTACAATTCAAACATTGGATTGACAAAATTCATCCCCAAAAAATCCAAGTCAACACGGCGATCCGCCCTTCTGCAGAGGCTTATGCACGGCAGGTCTCAACAGAAGATCTGGCCAGGTTTTGCGAGATATTAGGGGATAAGGCTGAAGTCATCGCCCCATTCAGGGGTTCTGAAAAGCACACGGGGAAAGCCAACATTGAGGAAGACCTGTTGAGCTTGCTTGCAAGGCGTCCATGCAGCCTGGATGATATCTCTTCAGGGCTGAAAGTCCATAAGAACGAAATCTTGAAATACATTGAGCCATTAGTAAAAGGCCATAAACTCAAGATGGTGAAGAAGGGTTCTGAAATCTACTATCAACCTGGCAATCTTCAATGACACTGAAAGAACAGATAGAAAATGCCTTAAGGGGCGTGATTGACCCTGGCACCAATCTCGACATCATGCGTATGAAACTGGTCAGAGACATTTCGGTTGACCCTGCCGGCAAGGTCTGCTTGACATTTCGGCCGTCTTCTCCGGTTTGTCCCCTGGCCTTTAAGCTGGCATATGACATAAAGACTGCTGTTCAACAGACAGAAGGCGTTAAGGCGGTTGATGTGAAGGTTGCCGGATACAACCGGGCCGATGAGCTGATGGAGGTACTGAAACAAGCTGAGCATTAATAGAGAAGGGAGGAATGTCACTTGCCAATCTATGAATATCGATGCACGGGCTGTGGCCATAGCTTTGAAAGATTGCAGTCCCTTCAAGAAGGGTCATCCAATACCTGTCCGGAGTGCGGAAAACCGGCCGAAAAGGTGATGAGTTCTTCTGTTGCCTATGTCATGAAGGGGGCCGACTATTCGGGCGCCGGCCGCGGAGCAGGAGACGGAAGTCTGTGCTGCGGGCAGTCTTCGCCCTGTGAAAATCCCAAGCGATGCTGCGGAAAATAACAATGAGGTATCATCAACAATGAGGATAGCTGTTACGTCTACTGGAAATGAATTGATCTCAGACATGGATCCCCGCTTTGGAAGGGCCCAGTACTTCCTGATCGTCGATCCAGAAACACTCGAGTATGAGGCTGTGGAGAACAAACAAAACCTGAACCTTCCCCAAGGCGCCGGCATCCAGGCGGCAAAGACCGTCGTAGATCAGAACGCCGATGTCCTGATTTCCGGCAACTGCGGTCCCAAGGCCTTTGATGTCTTGAATGCCGCAAACATCAAGGTGGTAACAGGCGCCAAGGGGCGCGTCATGGATGCCATTACCCAGTACAAAAGCGGTCAATTGGAAGCCGTAGAGGGACCCAATGTGGAAGGTCACTGGGTTTAGGCCAGGTATGCATTTTCACAAATTCGACGACGCAATGAAACTTCAAGTAGATGTTATTGCGAGGAGTCCTGCCTGGGGCGGGACGACGAAGCAATCTCATTCGAGGCCCCCCAAGATTGCTTCGTCCGCCCGCGGCGGACTCGCAATGACATGAAAATGACATGAAGTGACAGCATCAAGAATTTCCGGGGTTGCAATTAAGCCCAGGAATACTTATATTGCAGCGAACCACGGAGTTTTTTTTGTACATCGCTAATACAGGAGGGAAATATTCGGTTGGCCCGTTTTCCGGTTTACCGGACTCCCAACGTTTTTATAACATCAACGGCTAACAGGCGAACCGGCAAACGGGTCAACCGAAAACATACTACAGGAGGAAGGTTTATGAGTGAATCCAAAAAGAGTAGTTCTTCTGGTTCCAAACAGGGACCGGACACGGCTCAACAAGATCAGCTAATCCACGGAACCCTGAGCATTATTAAGAACAAGTTCCTGGTTATGAGCGGCAAAGGGGGTGTGGGCAAGACAAGCGTTTCGGCCAATTTGGCTGTGGCCCTTTCAAAACAGGGGGCCAAAGTCGGCTTGATGGATGTAGACCTCCACGGTCCTGATATCCCCAGGATGCTCGGTCTCAAGGGGCTTCTTGAGATCAGCGGAGACAATCGAATGGTGCCCAAGCCTTATTCGGAAAACCTGAAAGTGATTTCCATTGAATCCTTGACTCAGGATCAAGACGAAGCCGTTATTTGGCGGGGCCCCTTAAAGATGCATGTCATCCGGCAGTTCCTTTCTGATGTCCATTGGGAAAGACTTGATTATCTCATTATCGATTCACCGCCCGGCACAGGGGATGAACCGCTGTCCATTGCCCAAACGATCCCTGGTTGCAAGGCCATCATTGTGACAACGCCCCAGGAGATATCCCTGGCCGACGTGAGAAAATCGATCAATTTTTGCAGAACAGTTAAGATGCCGGTCTTTGGACTAATAGAAAATATGAGCGGTTCTGTGTGTCCCCACTGCGGCAAAGCCATCGATATCTTCGGCACTGGTGGTGGTTTTAGAACTGCCATGGCCATGAATGTCCCCTTCATGGGTCGCATCCCCTTTGACACGAAGATGGTACAGTGCGCTGACGCGGGGCAATCCTATCTGGAGAAATATCCAGACTCAGAGGTCACGCAGGCATACAATGACATCGTCGAAAAAATTGTGGAAGGGAGTCAGAAAAAAGCCTCTGTCACTAAATTGACTCCGAGAAAATCAGAAGAGAAAAAGGATATAAAGGAGACAACTCACATGAAGATTGCTATTCCCATAGCCGAAGGTAAACTAACAGCCCATTTCGGCCATGCCGCAGAGTTTGCCATTGTCCATGTGGAAAACAATGAAATAAAAGACAAGGAACTCCTCACGCCCCCAGCTCACGAGCCGGGCGTCCTCCCCGGATGGCTTCACGAACTGGGCGTAAGCGTTATTATTGCAGGAGGTATGGGCCAAAGGGCCTTAAGCCTTTTTGGAGAAAATGGAATAAAAGTAATGCCAGGCGCCCCCAACCTGACCCCTGAGGAGCTGGTCCAGCAATACCTTAGCAATACCCTGGTTACGGGCGAAAACGTGTGTGACCATTAAGTCCAATCCCGGCTCCAAGATGCAATGCTCTTCGATTGAGAGCTCCTTCTAAAGAATCCCCCGAAATCCCCTTGCAACATAGGGGGTTCGTGGGGATTCCACTGCCCACGACTTCTCAAAAAACCCAGGCAGTACGGTTACCGTTTCTCACTCAAACTGATAGTGTTTTCTTACATCTCCCCGCACTTTCCAGGTACATGACATGCCTTTGGGAAAAATGACAAGATCTCCTTTGCCCATTTCCACTGGTTCTCCACCGTCAGGAACAACGACCACATCACCCTCCAGGAAGTAGCATGTCTCCTGGGCATCGTACGTCCACGGGAATTCCGATACCTCTTTAGTCCAAATTGGCCAATCCGATACGCCCAATTCACCTAGACGCCCCTGGCCGGGATCGCGTTCGATTTTGATCTGGCTCATTTCTCCCTCCTTGTTGAAGCAATAACACACCAAGAAGGCGCCGAAATCAGCCTTCGATATCCGCCCTATTGGCGGGGCGCTTCAAGGTGAAAACACATGAATCAGTGGTGACGCCGAGACAGGCCAGGTTCCTTTGGCCTGGTTGACGCCCTTGCGAAAAACCAGATAGCTGTATTTCCCGTAATGGGGGATCTTTCGGGCCACCTTGGGAACGGCTTTGGCAGAAAGGGGCAAAAAGAGGCCCATCACCCGTTGGCGATCCTGTGGATTCGGAAGGACAACAAAAAGGACATCCCCCTCCCCATGGTAGCTCACCCCTTCTACGGTGAAACGATCCGGCCATATGGCCAATCCCTTGGGCAGAGTCGGCAAATAAGCCTTGTCTTTCGGGAATCCCACGTAAAGAACATCGTGTCCTTCAAGGCGCAAAGGATATATTTCATCCTCAAGGAACATGGGGGATTTTTCTTGGCCAAGGGCCTTCAGAAGTAGCCTTGAAGCATCCCGGGTTACCGGTGCAAGGCTTCGGGCAACCACGACAACCAGGGATTTCGAACCCTTGATGCCGTTGACCGAAGGCGGAATCTCAGACGGATCAAGGTGTCGAAACAGGTCCACATCAGGATCCGCCACCAGCCTTCGAGGGGTAGCGTTGGAACTCAGGGTAAAAAAGGCTTCCCGTCCCGTTGACGAGATTTTGGCCTCAATGCTCGCCCGATCAGTCTCAAGCCTCAAGGGGACTTCCAGATCGTAGTAAGGCGACTTCTGGGTCAGGCGGCCGCTGACATCCCAGGCCTGGTTGTCTTTCTTTACTTTAACACCCTCCAGGGCCAGCTTTGGCGCTCCGGGCCGAGTCACCCACTGGCCAAAGAATGGTTTGAGGTTGCGGCCACCAGCACGTCCCAGGACCTCAGCAAAGTCATCCCATGAGGCCACGCGAAAACATTTTTCTCGAAAGACATCCCGCAGGCCTGCCCAGAAAGCCATATCACCTACGAGACGTCGGGCCATGTGAAACACCATGGCGCCCTTGCCATAGCCCACAGCCCGCGTCAAAGGACTAATGCGACCGGTGAACGCTTGTAATGGGAAATCCTCTCCAGAAGGGACCAGCGTGGCATAATCCCTCAACACTTTCAGCCGGTAGGCCCGCCCTTCTTCGGCAGAAGACCTTTCCTTGTATAAATAGTCAGCTACATAGACGGTGAGGCCTTCACACCAGTTTCCGCGGTCATAGTCCACCAGGACACCGTTGCCCCACCAGGAGTGGGCCACCTCGTGCCCAAGACTCGTATCAAGAATAAACGGAAGCCGGATCACCGTTTTTCCCAGAAGAGTGTAAGAAGGAAACCCATATCCTGTGGGAAAGAAGTTTTCCACCACAGCAAACTTCTCAAAAGGGTAAGGACCAAATAGGTCACTGTAGAGAAGCAGGTGCCTGGCCGTTGCCTCAAGGTACTGTCCGGCAAGGTGGCTATCTTCAGGAAATAAATAAGTGTATATGGGAATCCCATGGACCTCTCTTTCTTGCACCACGTACCGGCCCGCTGATAAGGAAAGCCCTTTCAAGGACCGTGTGACTTCCCAAACCGAAGTCGTTACGCCCGCCTCGGTCTCCCGTATCACCCGCTTGCCTGCAGTGACTGCTTCATAACCGGCCGGGGCACACACCCGGATACGAAAAGCGGATCTACTTTCGGTAAGGTCAGGGTACCATCCGGCGCCTGGCAACAGAAAAGTTCCCTGAGGCGAAATCACCCCAGTGACCCCATAGCTTGGGTCTTCGGTGTGGATGGGATCTTTTGGCACGCTGTCCCGGAAGAACGCCTCGTATGAAACGCTGACCGCGACTTCACCGCTTCCCGCATGCTGTGCCCATGGAATGCGAAGACGTCCGTTTTCAAAGGTGAATGGTGTGGTCTTGCCGGCTATTGAGACCTCAGTCACATGGGCATCAGGCGCAAGGGTAAGCAAAAAATGTGAGGCTTTTCCGGGAGTCACCTTCAGGGTGTCGGTTCCTGTCAGGCGCTGTGCGCCAGGATCAAGGATAACCGCCAGATCGTGTTGAACAGTGGGCGGGGAGGCAAGGCCTGTGGCCCCAAAGAGGAAAATAGAGGCTGCAACAGCAAAAAGCGATGTGTGCATGGGGTATTTGGTCATTATAGTTAGGGCTTTTGGTCGCATCCCCCTGGAAGAATAGTTTCAGAGATGGGTTTCTTGTATGTAGTCAACTGCATTCTTGAAGATCTTGGCGCCCACTGTCAGCTCAGGCTTGCTCGACTGACCCTTGCGCTTCATCAACGCCTTGGTGCGTGTCCAATCAGGATGATTGGTCCAGTGGTTAAACGCCTCGGGATGTGGCATGAGACCGAAGATGCGGCCTGTGGGATCGCATATCCCTGCGATGTCATGGATAGAACCGTTGGGATTATACGGGAATTGCCCCTGGGCAGCCTCGCCGGCAGGTGTGGCGTATTTGAAAACTATCTGCTGTTGATCTACGAGGCGCTGGATGACCTCATCTGACCCGTAAAACTTCCCTTCGCCGTGCCGTACGGGAAGTTCCAGCCGGTTGATCCCCTTGGTGAAAACACAAGCAGATTCCGGGTTTCCGGAAAGGGTGACCCAGTCATCCCGGAAATTTCCGCAATCGTTAAAAGTGAGAGCTACCCGTCTGGTCTCATAATCTCCATCAAAGCCCGGAAGAAAGCCCAGGTTTACCAGGGCCTGAAAGCCGTTGCAGATCCCTAAGACGAGTTTTCCTTCCTTGATGAAGACGTGAAGCGCTTCGCCGATGTTATACTTGAGACGCACGGCTTCCAGCACACCGGCGCCATGGTCGTCGCCCCAGCTAAAGCCACCGTCAAATACAAGGATATCGTAGTCTGCAAGGGCCACTTCCCCTGAGATAAGGGCATTGATGTGAACACGGGCGGAAACGGCCCCGGCCAGTTCAAAGGAATAGGCAGTCTCATAGTCGCAGTTCAGGCCATAGCCCGCAAGAACAAGCACATGCACCCTTCTTTCCTGGGTATCACTTGGTGTCATAAGGAAAATTCAGTCTCAATCACAATGTCTCAATGTTCTAAACTAGTATCCGCTACCTGGCATCCGCTTTCTCTTACACAAGTTCCCCAAACGGCCCCTTCCAGGCCGCCTTAAGCTCAAAGACCGACACGTTGATGAGTGACTCCCCTTTCAGCCCGTTGATGACAAGCTCAGGCCCTTCGGAAATAGTCCCGACACAGCCGTACGGTACGGCATCCATGACGGACTCAAAAGATGAACGATCCTTGGAGTCAATCGTCACAATGAATCGGCCTGGCGTCTCTGAATAAAGGATTACATGATCTTCCTCTGCACCCACCCTCGGAACACCGGACAGGTCAACCGTCATGCCCAGGCCTCCTCCCATGGAGACCAGGGCCAGGTGAACTCCAAGCCCCCCGCGATAGATGCCATGACACGATGCAAGTAATTCCTCCTTGATAGCCTGGCTCAGCGCCCTGTAACACTTCATGCAAGAGTCCGGTTCCAGATTGGGCACGTGGAGCCCCACATAACCAAAATGTTCGTAGTACTCGGAGGCGCCCAGCTCATTCCTGGTTTCCCCCACCACATAGACCAAGTCTCCGGCAAACTTGGCATCCATGGTCACACAACGCGTGATATCTTCAACCACGCCGGTACAGGAAAACTGCAATGTAGGAAGGGCGGAGACTTTATGGGTCTCTCCATATCGCCCTTTAAGATGTCCGTCCACGTACATGCTGTCTTTTCCTGAAAGAAGCGGAATCTCATAAGCCTGGCAGACATCCCTCAAGGCCCAGTTCGCCCTTACGAGCTGGGCAGCCTTGTACTTGCCGTCAGGGTTATCTATTCGGGCATACTGCACCGAAGGCCAGCAGAAGTTGTCCACGCCCCCGATACGATCCGGATCAGCGCCCACGGCCACCACTCGGCGCACCGCCTCATCAATCGTGCAGGCCACCATGTGGTAGGTATCGATCTGGGAATAATTGGGCAGCAGGGCCTGGGCTGCGGCAAGCCCCCGGAGCGAATCCAGGACGGGGCGGATAACGGCCGCGTCGCTGTTTACGTCGCGATCTTTTCCAACAAGCGGTTTTATCACGCTTGTTCCCTGCACTTCATGGTCATATTGCCGGATGATCCATTCCTTTGAGCAGATGTTAGGCCGGCAAAGGAGACCGAGAAGCAAACTCGATGCGTCATTTGGCTCACCAAGGACAGGCTCAACAAGCCCCCTTAGCTCCGGGGGAGTCCATTCTGCCTCAAATGTCCACTGGGGAAACTGCGAAGCGAGCAGACTCAGATCCACATACGCACACGTCCGGCCATCGTAAGTAATGTGAAGTTTCCCGGAATCCGTATAGCGGCCGATGGCCGTGCTTTCCACTGCATGTTTTTCCGAAAGGGCCATAAATTGTTCCAGATCTTCCGGCTTAACGGCCACTGTCATCCGTTCCTGGGATTCAGAGACCCAGATTTCCCATTGGTCAAGTCCCTCGTATTTCAAGGGAACCTTTTCCAGCTCAACCACACAACCGTTGCTGAACCGGGCCGACTCCCCTATGGATGATGAGAGTCCGCCGCCGCCATTGTCCGTCAGAAAAACAATGAGGCCCTCATCACGGGCTTCTAAGAGAAAATCGTGCATCTTTTTCTGGGTGTAAGGGTCTGCGATCTGAACGTGACCGGCAGGTGTGTGAGCCGAGAAGCCCTCAGAGGCCGCAGTGACACCATGGATGCCGTCTTTTCCTACGCGGCCGCCACACATAACGATCAAATCGCCGGCAGAGGTGGTTTTTTCCTCGCAGGGCCTTCCCTTGACAAAAGCAGGCATGAGGGCAATGGCAGTCACAAAGACCAGGCACTTTCCGAGGTAACCTTCGTGAAACCACACCTGTCCGAAAGGAGTGGGAATACCGCTCTTGTTGCCGCCATCCCTGACCCCCTCTATGACTCCGTCAAGTAACCGTTTTGGATGAAGCCGGGGGGTTAACTCTCCGCCATAGTCTCGAGGTCCCACGCAGTATCCGTACATACCCATAATCAGCTTAGAGCCTTTACCCGTACCCATTGGGTCCCGGTAAACCCCGACGATCCCGGTAATGGCCCCGCCATAGGCCTCCATATTGGAAGGGGAATTGTGGGTCTCACCCGTAATGACGTAGTAGTAGTCATCGTTAAAGCGCCCCACCCCTGCATTATCCCAGAGGACCGAAACAACCCAGGGCTTTTTCTTCTTAATTGCCAGCGTGGGCGCCTCAATACACGTGGCAAAGAGGTTATCCACCTCCTGGCTCTTGCCTGTTGCCAGGTCTCGATAACGGAAAAGGCCCCTGAAGGTGTTGTGGTTGCAGTGATCGCTCCTGGCCTGGGAGATGTATTCCAGCTCAACATCAGTGGGCGCCGAAAGCTGGACTTCCCGGCGCTGGGCAAGGACATCCTCTCTGAGGTAGTAGGCGCGGATGGTCGGGATGTCATTGGGATTCAAGGCCAGGTTCCGTTCATTGCTAATACGCATGAGCGTTTCGTCGGTATCAATGGAAATGGCCGTAACTGTGGGTGTGTGATCCAGCTCTACCCGTGGTATGATGATCCCTACACCCCTGTCGGGATTCCAGTCTTTTCGAGAAAAGACCTTCCATTGCTGGATCGTATCATTGGCAAGGAGCTCGCGGGCAATCTGGTCCGCGTCTTCGAAAGAGAGGTTTCCACCCTTCAGGCAATACCTCTTTGAAGTGTAGATGCCCTGGTTGGGCTTCACGCGAAGCCCAAGGAAGTCCTGAACAGCTTCTACGGCCGTGCTTCCGGGGTTGTCTCGTACGCCAGGCCTGTAGCCGACCCAGAGGATCCAGTCAGAATCGATATTCAAGGGCTTGTAAGAAGAAATCTGGGTTACAGGATTGGTAAAGATCTCTTTTTGAATGGCTATAAGCTGATCTTCGGTGAGGTCCACGTCGATGGTCAGTATGTTCACGGCGCGAACCAGTTCGACATTGAGCCCGAAATAGTCGTTCGCTTTCCGGCAAACAGCAGCCCCTTCGGCATCAAAGAGATCCGGTTTTAATGTGATTTCCAGGCAAGCAGGCATGAAGAAGTCCTACCAGAAATGGAATTGGGTGTCAAAACAAGATCGCAGCCCTGGCGCGTGCTGAAGGCCAGGTGATAATCAATTCAATTTGATATCATGGGTGGAATGTGGTTAATTGAGAATTGGAGAATTGAAGGACTCAATATCAAACCAAGGTGATGGTTCAGCCCCCTAACAGGAGTCAATTATCTTCATGAATCCTGAAATTCCTACTGATCAGCGCAGTCACCTTGTCAGCCGCACCGAAGAAACCAAACAGATCCAGCGCGTGGCCCTATATGCCTTTCTTCTCAACTTCGGGCTCGCAGGACTCAAAGCGGCGCTGGCATACCTTTCCGGCAGCCTGGCCGTTGTCGCCAGCGCTGTGGATTCCGCCACCGACTCTGTTGCCTCACTGGCCGTTCTTTGCGGGCTCAAGTTGTCAACCCGGAAGAGCCGCGCATTTCCTTACGGATTATACAAAATTGAAAATATGATCTCAGTAATTATAGCCATATTCATCTTTTTCGCAGGCTTTGAGATCGCCCGCAAAGCCCTGTCGCCGGCAGAAAAACCCCCTGCTATCACCCTCTGGATCATCACTTTTTTGCTTGCGGGCACGTTGATGACCTTTCTTTTCGGCCAATACGCCATTGCCGTGGGCAAGCGAACCGAATCCCCCACCTTGATCGCTGAGGGCCGCCATCGACAGGTTGACGTGCTCTCTTCCATCGTGGTGTTGCTGGCAGTGGTTCTTCACTATTTTGGGTTGAACGCGAGTTTTTTCGGCATCACCATAGATCATGTTGCTGCTGGATTAGTCGTTGTCTTCATTGCCCGGGCTGGATGGCAGCTCCTTTCCGACGGCATGCGCGTATTGCTGGATGCCTCCGTTGCCCCCGAAACCATCACCCAGGTCACACATATTATTGAAGCTGAGCCCATGGTGACAAAGGTACAATCGCTCACGGGCCGTAACGCAGGCCGATTTCGCTTCTTGGAGACTACCTTGGCGCTGCGAACCGATGACTTGATTAAGGCTCACACAATCAGTGAGCAAATCGAAGCCGAAATCCGCAAACAGTTGCCTAACGTGGAGCACGTGGTGATCCACTGTGAACCCCAGGTGCGCGAGTACCTGCATGTCGCCGTACCCCTTGCAGACACCACAGGAAAAGTGAGCAGCCATTTTGGTGAAGCGCCATACTTCGCCCTGGTGAGGTTGCGTCTGGCTGATGGGCATATCGAGCGGCAGGAAGTGATTGCCAATCCACACACCAAGGTGCCAAAGGCTAAAGGAATTCGTGTGGCCGAGTGGCTGGTCAAACACAAAATAGATGTGGTGGCTGTGAAAGAGGACTTGCGGAAAAAAGGCCCGGCTTATGTTTTTGCCGACGCGGGCGTTGAATTACAGATTTTATCAGTCGGTCAACTAAGCGAAGTCATTGCCTCCCTTGGCAGATGAGTGTGTTGTAATCGTTCGTCCGAACAGGGATGGGTTCAGAAAAGGTGTGAACGCAGTGGAAAAAGGGTTCTTCGTTTAATCCGGAATAAATTATTATTGACCTTCCAAATTATCGGGTTATAATATAACCATGATTGAAAGAAAGCTTTTTTCAGACCTGGTAGGCCATCTCCACCAAAAAGAGATAAGTATTATCATCGGGCCTCGCCAGTCCGGCAAAACGACCCTCATGGACCTGCTGAGGGAACACCTTGATAAAAAAGGCGAGCGAACGCTGTATCTGAATCTTGATATTGAATGGGACAGGCCTCACTTTGAATCCCAATCGGCGTTGCTCAGGAAGATAGAATTGGAGCTAAGCAAAGAGCGGGGTTATGTTTTCATCGATGAAATACAGCGGAAAGAAAATGCCGGTCTTTTTCTTAAGGGCCTTTTTGATCTGAAGTTGCCATATAAGTTCATTGTGTCCGGCTCCGGAAGTCTCGAATTAAAAGAAAGAATCCATGAATCTCTTGTCGGAAGAAAACGGTTATTTGAACTAAACACAATTACGTTTGATGAGTTTATCAACCATAAAACAGACTACAAGTATAAGGAAAATCTCGCCGGATTTCTTGAAATAGAAAAGGACAAGACCCAACAGTTATTAATGGAATATATGAATTTTGGGGGATACCCCCGTGTTGTGGTGGCGTCCGAGCTAACAGAAAAAATACGGATTATAGACGAGATTTTCAGCAGTATCCTCGAAAAAGACATCGCATATCTTCTAAAAGTTGATAAAACGGAGGCATTCAGCGCCCTGATAAAGGTCCTCTCCAGCCAAATCGGAAACCTTATTAACTACTCCGAACTGTCATCCACACTGAACATCTCATATCAAACAGTAAAGAAATATTTGTGGTATTCCCAAAAAACATTCATTTTAGATATCATCCCGCCTTATGCTCGAAACGTGAGAAAGGAAATCACAAAGTCACCCGTTCCTTACTTTTGGGACCTGGGCCTGCGGAATTATGCTTTAGGCATTTTTGGCCACTTGGGCAGCCCATCAGAGCGTGGATTCATTTTCGAAAATCTTGTCTTTCTACTGCTCAAAGAGCAAATAAGATTCAGTGCGACAAAACTGAATTTCTGGCGCACAAAGGATAAAGCTGAAGTCGATTTTGTTCTGGAAAGGGGCGGAAATATCGTTCCAATCGAAGTTAAGTATAAGTCTTTAAAGAAAAAAGTTGTTTCGCGATCTTTACGCAGTTTTGTTGAGAAGTATTCCCCTGATGAAGCCTATGTCGTGAATCTTGATTACAGTAATACTCTTAAAATCAATAAGACCACACTTTTCTTTCTTCCATATTATGAATTGCTCTATAAGAAAATAGGTGGGACAATTTGAACTGCGCAGCTCGTATCGGGAATCGTAGAGCGGTTGGTTATGGTCTCACCGGATGTTTTTATGGATGTTTCGGTTGAATCAAGCGGATAAAAAGACTTGGTGCTTTCTGCTGATTTTCGTCACCCCCGCCTCCCAACCAATAAGGAACGTTACATGAAAATTTTCACTACCCCTCGAATGGAACGGTGTATTGGCTGTCACTCCTGCTCACTGGCCTGCGCAAGGCTGGTGCACAAGCATTTGTCATGGGACACGGCCGGCATCCGTATTGCTTCTTCTGGCGGATTATCTACGGGCTTTGAGGCAAAATCCTGCCTGGCATGTAATCCTGCCCCCTGTGCAATGGTCTGCCCCACTGGCGCCTTTTCATAGCGAAAAGGGGGCGGAGTGGTGGTCAAGAAGAAGCTGTGCATCCATTGTGGCGAATGTGCCGAGGCTTGTCCCGTAAATGCGATCTATCTTGACCCAACAGGCGAGCCGTTCGTGTGCATCCATTGCGGCCGTTGCGTGCCCTTCTGCCCCCACGATTGCCTGGAAATGGTAAACGTCCCGGCCGAACTCTCGAAAGAAGGTAATGGTCCACCGCAGGAATATTTTTCGACAGGATAACAGGATAGACAAGATACAAATCCAGTTACCTTGTTGCAACGGGAAAACCTGTAGGCCTAATTCTTGGTTTTGCAGAGAGAAAAGCGAGAATAAAACGTAAGATCAAAGAGTCAAAATAATAGATCAACAGGGGGCAAAAAAAATATCCTGTTAATCCTGTTAATCCTGTCTAAAAATAACGGTGGAGGAGGTGTCATGAAAATACTCGTGATCAATACAGGAAGTTCATCCATCAAGTACGAATTGTTCGATGTAGACCACCGTAAGATAATGGCAGGAGGCCTGGTCGAAAAAATCGGTGAAGAAAGGGGCATTCACACCCATAGAAAAACCATGCCCAACGGCGAAACCGTGAAAAGAGTAGAAGAGAGGCTGATCTCTGACCATCGTGAGGGGCTGAACCGTGTCGTGGGCCTGCTGGTTCATCCGGAACATGGGGTCATCGCGGACAAGACCGATATCTCGGCTGTGGGCCACCGCGTGGTCCATGGCGGGGAGGCGTTCAACTCAACCGTGATTATTGATGAAAAGGTCATCGCTGCCATTAAGGAATACGTCCCCCTGGCCCCTTTGCATAATCCTGCCAATCTGACGGGGATTGAGGTTGCCGGATCGATTTTTCCTGATGCGCCGCAGGTCGCGGTATTTGATACGGCCTTTCACCAGAGCATCCCCAGCCATGCCTTTCTCTATGCCATTCCCCACGAGATGTATGAGCGGCACAAGGTGCGGCGTTATGGTTTTCACGGCACTTCGCACGCCTATGTCTCTGAGCAGGCGGCGGAGTATCTGGGCAGGCCCCTGGCAGAGATTAATCTCATTACCATTCATATCGGCAACGGGGCCAGCATGGCGGCCATCAAAAACGGCAAATCCGTTGATACCACCATGGGGATGACGCCTCTTGCCGGATTAGTGATGGGAACCCGGTCAGGCGATGTGGACCCAGCGCTTCCCTTTTTCCTGGCAAACCATCTGGGAATGTCTCTTAAAGAAATTGATATGATCCTGAATAAAGAGAGCGGTCTGAAAGGAATGTGCGGAACCAATGACATGCGGGAAGTCATGGAGAAAAAAGATGCGGGTGATGAACAGGCGAAGATTGCTTTGGAGGTGTACACCTACCGGATAAAGAAATTCATCGGCGCGTATTTTGCGGTCTTAGGGAGTCTTGATTGTGTGATCTTTACGGCAGGAATTGGGGAAAACGCACCATATATCCGCGAACTCTCCTGCCGCGGACTAAACAAGCTGGGCATCGAGATTGATCTGGAAAGGAACAATAAGACCGGAAACGGGATCAGAGAAATCAGCTCTCCGGGCAGTGAAGTCAAAGTTCTGGTGATCCCCACAAATGAGGAGCTGAAAATCGCGCGGGAGACAAAAAAGGCGATTGAAAATGTATAGCGAGTGCGTTTGCCGGGCATGGTCGTAACAGCTAGGCGCAGAGGACGCAGAGAGAAAGGAAAACAACATGAACAAACAACACAAAGAATTGGAAATGATACGTTCCGACGCTAAAGAAATATTTGCGGGCTGTCTTGGGGCTGTGGACCCGTACAGGGCGGTAAAACGTTTTGTACACCTTGAGGGAGACAGGCTGGTGGTCGGAATGGAAGGAGGGCCTAAAACCGAACTTGACCTGGCCGAATTCGATCGCATCTCGCTTGTTGGTGCAGGAAAGGCCACTGCCCCAATGGCCAGGGCCATTGAAGATCTGTTCGGAAAAAGGATCCAGAAAGGGCTGATCAACGTCAAATACGGCTTTACACAAGAGCTTGCGTTTACTGAGATCACCGAGGCCGGCCATCCTGTGCCGGATGAAAACGGCGTAAAAGGAACGAGAAAGATCCTTGATTTCTTGCAAAGCGCAGGCGAGAAGGACCTGATTTTTTCTCTCATATCCGGTGGGGGATCCGCCCTGCTCCCCCACCCTGGGGGAAATATCACACTTTCGGACAAGCAGGAAATTACCCGTGGATTGCTTGCGTGTGGAGCCAGTATTGATGAGATAAATGCTGTCAGAAAGCACATAGCGTCTTCTAAAGGCGGGCAGATGGCAAGGGCGGCCTTTCCGGCCACCGTTGTCAACCTGATGCTCTCGGACGTGGTGGGAGACAAAATGGACGTGATTGCCTCAGGGCCTTTTGTGCCTGACACCTCCACGTTCAAAGATGTTTGGGGGATCTTCAAGAAGTATGACTTGAAGGATATCCCCGCTGTCATCCAAGAACACATGAAGGCGGGCCTGGACGGGCAGATTCCAGAAACACCCAAAGAGAATGACCAGATATTCGACCGTGTCTTCAATTTTATTGTAGGGAGCAACATATTAGCCCTGGAAGCGGCAAGTGCAAAGGCGAAAGAGCTCGGATATGAAACACTAATCCTTTCCTCCATGGTGGAAGGAGAAACAAGGGAAGTGGCACGGGTTCACACCGCCATGGCCAAGGAAATTGTCAAGACCGGCAGGCCGATTCCTCCACCGGCATGTATTATCTCAGGAGGTGAAACCACGGTGACTATCCGGGGTGATGGTCTTGGAGGAAGAAACCAGGAGTTCTGCCTGGCTGCATGCCTCGACATTGTGGAGCTTCCGCATCGAGTTGTCATACTGAGCGGCGGCACAGACGGAAATGACGGCCCCACAGACGCGGCAGGCGCCTTGGTAGATCCTTTGACGGTAACGCGAGGAAAAGATGCAGGGATGGAGGCAGCCGAGTTTCTGAACAGAAACGACGCGTATCACTTTCTTGAAAAGACCAGTGATCTCCTTATGACCGGTCCTACGAATACGAACGTAATGGATGTCAGACTTGTGTTAGTGTGCTGAGAACGGCTTTGCCCGGATTGGAGTGGTGGAGTATTGGAATGATGGTTTTGAAGGTGCAGGTGCGCGCAATCCAGTTCAGCCGTCCGCCTGCGGGCCGTAGCCTGCCAACTTCGCCAGAGCGGCTGCGACGGCCGAATCGGCGGAGAGCCCGTCCGCCTGGCAGACTATGGCGAAGTCGGCCATTCCAACATTCTCCCGCTGTGGCGGGATGAGCGAAGCGACCTTAAGTTCTGGGTTCTGATGTGACTTTAGCCACATTCTAGGTCTGAATACAGGGGATCATATCACGTTTTTGGTCCATATGTGCTTGACACCCACGCCACTCCGTGTCATGGTACCCATCATGAAAAGAGATATATACGAGAAACTCCTGGCATGGAAATCGTCTCGCAGGCGGAAGCCGCTCCTCTTGCAGGGCGCCCGGCAAACGGGGAAAACATTCATCCTTAAGGAATTTGGACGCAACGAATACGAAAGCGTTGTGTATTGCAATTTTGAGGAAGATCCCGGCCTGGACCAGTTTTTCCATCGCGATCTGAATCCCAAGAGAATACTTGCCGATATCTCTATCTATGCAGACAGGACAATAAGACCCAGGACTGATTTGGTGATCTTCGACGAGATCCAGGTTTCCAACCTGGCCCTGAATTCACTCAAGTATTTCGAAGAACATGAACATGACTTTCACATCGTGGCTGCGGGTTCTCTTCTCGGCGTGAAACTGTCCAGTCCAGGATCGTTTCCGGTTGGCAAGGTGAATTTTCTGCTCCTACACCCGATGACCTTTCTGGAGTTCCTCGACGCTATGGGGGAATCCAGATACAGGCAACTACTCGAGGAAGTAGACGCATTCGTTCCTTTGGCAGAACCGTTTCACAAGGACCTTATTAGTCTGTTGAGCAAGTACTATATCGTTGGCGGGATGCCGGAAGTGGTTAAGTACTTCTCCGAGACGGGCAATGTGCGAGAGGTCAGAGAGATTCAGCAGGAAATCATCAATTCCTATGTCTTGGATTTTGCGAAGCATGCCCCAGGTGCCGATATACCCAAACTCACACTGATTTGGGACTCTATACCGAAGCACCTGGCAAAAGAGAATAAAAAATTCGTTTTCTCGGCTGTCAAAAAGGGAGCTCGAGCGCGCGAGTACGAAAATGCACTCACTTGGCTGAAAGACGCCGGCTTGATCCACCTGGCAAATGCGGTCGAAATGAGCAAACACCCCCTTAGACATTACGTGGACCCAAATTGCTTCAAGGTGTACGCCCTGGATGTGGGATTGCTGGGGGCTATGGCCAAGTCACCAGTCCAACTCTTGGTGCAAGGAGAGCGTCTTTTCAATGAATACGAAGGCGCATTCGTGGAAAGCTACGTTGCTCAGCAACTGGTTTCACATTTCCAGCAGAGGCTTTATTATTGGCGGAGCAAAGGCGGGAAGGCCGAGCTTGATTTCCTTTGCGAATTCGAAGATCGGATTTGTCCGTTGGAGGTGAAGGCAGGCCTAAACCCCAAGAGCAAAAGCCTGAAGTCTTACGATTTGCAGTTCGCACCGGCTCGGCTTGTCCGGACGAATTTGCTCAATCTTAAGCATGATGGAAAGATCTGCAATTTCCCTCTCTATGCCATATCACTGCTGCCTCGACTCATGGCCGTAGCCAATTGATCGCACGTGCTCGGCGCTCAGGGCGCTTGGGGACGTTATCAGGGGCGCTCGGGGACGTTATTGACTAGCTTGAATTGTGAAGCTGACGCCTATGGGGAGATTGGGGGATAAGGATGACGAGAGCATCGGGGTCAAACTGCCCTGTGGAGGTAGAAAGCGGGCGGAGGACAAAGGCAAAAAGCCTTAAAAGCTAATATAGAGCGGTATTTACCATCATGAACCGGCTCTAAAAGGATTACTTAGAAACTGTAAAACTGCGGATGTGGCAAACTTATTTGAGCTGTCAATCACGTTCCAGATTCTTCCCCACTTTATTCTCGACTCACTCATCAAGAGAATGTGTGAACAGTATCTCTTCCTTGACACGAGCCTCGGCCAGCTCAACAAGACGTTTGTGGTGGGTGAAAAAGATGACTTGCGTCCGCTTGGATGTTTCAGCGAGAACTTGCAAGGCAGCAGTGGCCCGCTCGTCGTCGAACTTGATCAAGATGTCGTCAACGATGAACGGCATGGCTTCGTTTTTTTCCATATACGCATCAAGGCTTGCCAGCCGGACGGCAAGATACAGCTGGTCCGTGGTTCCATCACTCATGCCTTCGACAGTAACGAGCTCCTTGCCCCCCGGTCGAACGCCTACGAGCACAGCCTCCCCTTTATCATTGAAGTCCACCCGCAAACCATCGAATGATCCCAGGGTCATACGCGCGAAAAGCTCGGTTGACCGTTCCAGGATCGGCCCCTGGTTCTTTTCCCGGTATCTTTCAATGGCCTGGTTCAAAACCGTGGATGCCAGCCGAAGCCTGGCATACTGTTCCACATCGGTTTCGAGGCGTGCCAGGAGCGCCTGAGCTTCCTCGGCCAGCTCTGCCGCCTGGGCGCTTCCGTCCATCTTGCTGAGCTCGTTTTCTTCCCTCCCAATGGTCCGATCAAGATCCGACTTGTGCCGGCCCAACTGGTCGATCTCCTCGGTGAGGCGATTCATCACCAGATCAATGCTATCGGGATCAACAGTTTGGGCCTCCCTGACAAACTCGTCAAGGGTAGCGCCGGCACTCAACTTGCGAAGCTGTGCCTCAAGTTGCTCGAGTTCGGTCTCTATCTTCCGTCTGCTATCGGATCGTTGTTCGGCCTCGGCAAGCTCTTCAACGCTCTTGCATCCAGCCTCATCGCACATGCTGTCCAACTGAGCACCGATTTCCGCAAGTTGGCTTCTTGCTTTCCGAAGCTTATCTTGTTCTTTCTGGCGCTGTCTCTCCAAATCTTGCTTTTGGGTCTTTGCCGTTTCTCCCCGCATAAGGCGGGCGTTAAGCTCGGCCACAGACTGTTCAACAGGGAGTTCTAGTAGATCTGGCGCCACACGCTCTGCCAGACTTCTGACCTCTTCGAAAAAATCCTCAGCGTCTTTGTCTATGCCATAGATTCTCCGGCTATACCCCTTGACCTCCTTGAGCTTATCAAGCAGACTCTTGATATCCTGGATCACCGCATTAGCCTGGCCCGGGCTGGCATTGGCCTCCAGGCCCAGCGGTTTGATCGCCTCGGCCCATTTGAAACGCCACTGCGATAGTTCCTGTTCGGCATTTTGGACTCGTGACTCTGCATCTCGCAGCTCCTCTGTGCGTTGTTCCAGCTCACGTGAAACCTCTGCACGATCGGACCGTATCTTGTCCAAACGGTCCACAACGCTCTGGCCCCTTCGCACGAGGTGGCTTAGCATTTCATCTTTGCCGGCCGGGGGCTCGCCAAGTAGCTCAAGGCAAGCGCTCAATTCCCCACGATGTATTTCGATTTGGCCCTTCACATCCTCGGCTCTTGCTTTTCGCTCTCGGATGTTTGAGACTTGATCTGCCAAAGCCTTCTGGTTCTGCACCCAAACGCGCATTTCCCTCGGCGATTGCGGCAAAACACAGATAGCTTCCCATTGTGTAGACCACTCACCTTGGATCTTGGCCAGGTTATTTTCAGCGGTCTCCAGTTGGTGCTTCAAATGCGCTCTCAGAGTTTTCTGTGTTTCGCGCTCCGCAAGAAGCGACGCCTGCTTGGCAACACGGTCAGCCTCGCGCCTAAGCCGATCCGCAAGGTCATCAGCCTGTTTGACACTGTATTCGTATGCTTCAGCCAGGTCCTTGGCAGGTGGAAAGGCTGCCACAAAATCTCGCTCATGCTCGGCGGTAACACTTTGGCCTTTCCAGGCTCCACGGACAAACTGCCAACCTTCTTCCCGTTTACGCCTGGCTTCGTGTAATTCGCTCTCGGTGGGGACTTCCTGTTCCAGCCGAAGTTGTTCGATTTGACCGTCAAGTTGCAACAACCTGTGTTCGATCTCGTCGATACCCGAGCAGTGCTTCTCTACCGCTGCTTCTGAGTCACCCAGCCGGGCTTCAAAAGTGTCCACGGTTTCCAGGGAAGGAATCGGCAGCTTTTCGATCTCTTCAAGGCTTCCGCGCCAGAGTGTCTGCTTCTTCAGAGCCATCTGTACCACCTCCTGAGTCCGTCCTATCTCTCTCAACTCAGTCTGGTAGTTCTCTTCCAAACGCCCCTGCTGCTGCGTACGTTCGATGGCTTTTCTGAGTTCGGTAGTGTCCGGTGGATCTTCGGAGCTGCCTAACCGCTCCTTCAAATGGACAACCCTAAGGCCCAGCTTCCCAATTTCCTTTTGGGTAGTTTCCAATCGGGTCTTCAAACGTTCGTGGGCGCCGCCCAGTTCCTGTATCCGAATACTCTCCGCTTTGTCCAAGCGCAGCTCTTCAGCCTGATCGAGTGTGAGAGCCTGCCCCTTGCCCGACAAGGGGTCACCACGAAGTTCCTGAAGGATCGATTTTGCCTCCTCCTCCAGGCCCCTTTGTTGCGTCCAGAGCGTGGACCGGTCTTTTTTTCCTTTCAGGTGGCTGCCAAGATCCTGCTGGATCTGTCCGATCAACTCTGCGTGCTCAAGCAACGGCCCCGGCACAACCAGTTTTTCCAACCCCTTGCTGATCTCTTCAAGGCTTTGAAGTGCCTGGGCCTCCTCATTTTGGGCAATCTTAAGATTCGTCAGGAGATTCCGTCGCCGCTCACCAAAGTCAGGAGGGAGAGCCGGGACATCGGCGTATGTCTCAAGATCGTTCAACAGCTCCTTTCGTCGTCCAATGGCTGGGAGTGCTTCCTTGATCCGTTCCAAGCGCTGACGTTCGCGCATTTTCTGTTCCAGGTCTCCGTCAATAGATCGCTTCCGCTTCAATGCCTCGCGCAAGGCTTGGTCATGCCTGACCCATTCCTGATCGGGCAACTGAGCCTCGCGCATCGCCTTTTGATTCTTTTTGAAGGCCGCGACAGCTTCGTTTATTTGGGGTTTCTGTGCTGAGGGTTTGAACAGATTGTCGGCTTCGGCCTGGAGCTCGTCCTGGATTCTTCGGAGATCAGAAATTCCCGATCCTGCGGCAAAGAGGACCTGGCCGATGTTTCCACCTCCCTGGATGATTTCCTCCCCACCGCTGACTAAATCAGCATGGTCAATGCCGAACATCGTGGCAAAGAGGTCCCCGTCCACACCGCCTAAAAAAGCTTGCAGGTGTGATTCGTCTATCAATGTTTCGTCATCAGGACCCCGAAGCGTATTAATCCTTCCTTTTCGCCGGATGAATTCCAGGACTGTTCCGTCGCTCCTCCGGAGTACTCCCCCGATCCTTATCTTTGCATACGGGTGAATGAAATCGTCCGAAGACCTTTCGGGGATACCGTACAGCATTTGTCGAAGCGCGCGAAGCGCGGAACTCTTACCTGCTTCGTTCGGACCATAGACAATGTGAAAACCTTCGTGGCCGGCGCCAATCTCAAGCGGCTTGTCTGTAAACGGACCAAATGCGAGCAGCTTCATCTGAAGAATTTTCATCCGCCGCTCCCTTTGGACATAAGCCGGCCGAGCAGCAGTGGCCGAACCCCATCGAGCATCTTGGCAAGCCACTCACTTTCTTCGAGAGCTGTCCCGTCGTGTGGATGCTTGACCTCCCTTGGAAGCTTCTTCAAGAGATCGTCCAAGGACTCACCCAGCTTTTGCAAACGACCTGGATCAGATCGGATCTCATCAAGGAGGGATACGAGCTCCCCCACCGGACCTTCGGCCAATTTGCCCGCTTCGCTTTGGGATAAAAGCTTAGTGAGGACGTTCACTTTTTCAATCCAAACGCGGCCGCCGCCCAAATCGATGGCTGCAGACCGGATCTCATTCCTCCAGCGTTCCGGATCGGCCATGAGCTCGTCATGGGCACGGCACGTTCCGGAGACCTCAATCCGCACGACCAACGGGACGTCGTCGCTCTGTTGCAAATGATCTTCGAGCCTTTCGTAAATCCGATCCACAACATCGTAGCCGCTCGCGGCGCCTGAAGCATCAACGTCGCATGAGAGCCAGCGAATAACGTCCAGAGGCCGGAAATCAGCGCTGGCCACTCCGCTATCATCAACCGTCACAAGCATGCATCCCTTAGGGCCGGCTTCCCGAATATGCCTGCCCTGGATGTTTCCAGGGAAAACGATCATTGGATCTTCGGAGATCACCTCTTGTTGGTGAACGTGCCCTAAAGCCCAATATTGATAGCCCTTTGAAAGTAACCCGTCGATCTTGCAAGGGGCATAAGATTCGTGGCCCTCCCGCCCGGTTGCACACGTGTGCAGCATCCCGATGTTGAAGTATCCGGGCATGGCTGACGGATACGAGGCGGACAAATCCTTATAAATGGCCTGTCTTGCAAAACCTTGTCCGTGGATCGCCACGCCAATGTCATCAAGGTTGAATGTCTCGGGTTTATCGGTAGAAAAAAAATGGACGGTTTCCGGTGGTCGAAGCGCCTTAGTGATTTTGTTGGCAGCGTCGTGATTTCCACTGATGATGAAAACCGGAATACCGGCTTCCCGCAGCTTTGTCATCTGAGATGTGAAATATAGCCCTGTGTTGTAGTCCTTCCAATCGCCGTCGTACAGGTCCCCCGCAATGAGGACAAAAGCAACCTCCTCAGCAATAGCCAGTCCGACCAGATTCTCAAGGGCACGCCGTGTTGCCTGGCGCAACTCTTCAACCGGTGCGCCTTCATAACGTTCAAGCCTTATCAAAGGGCTGTCCAGATGAATGTCTGCGGCATGAATAAAGCTAAACAATCTCATCTCTCCCTGAAAATCCAAATCTCAATGGGCGTTCCTTCCAACCCATAATCACGATGAGCAACTGCGTTGATGACGGCTTCTTGCCATGCGAACGTAGGATATTCAAAACGCTCTTCAAAGAAGAGATCCACCAGCCGCTGACGTTCCCGGATGTGCGGCCAGACTGTAGTAAAAGTCTGCTCAATCAACGTGAGAAGCGGCGCTTCGAGCATCTCTGCGCTTTCGTCGCTTGCCTGAGCGATCATAACAGCACTTGCGTTCAAAGAACTGTCCTTCCTTGTGCGTGGTCAGCCACTTCCAATTATCTTTGGAAAATCAGATCTGCTCCAGGAAAAATTTTGTAGCGTAAGCAACCAACATGCCGTAGCCGAAACTCATCAACGTTCCAATGATGATGTATTCGGCCTCCATCCTGTGGTGGTGATCTTTGATTTCTCCGAAACGGAAAACAGATTTTGCAGCAATCAGGAACCCGATGCCTGCAGGCTGTCCCATCAGGATAAAGAGAAAAATCAAGCTCCTCTCAAGCTGTCCAATCACCTTTCCGCCGTTTTCAAACCCCCTGCTGCTCCTCTTCTCTTCATTCTTTTCCAACTGATCCAGGAAAGGCTGCACTGCCAATCCGATAAGTATACCCCCGGCTTTAACCCCAACAATCGCGCCCGAAAGAACGATGAGCAATTTCAAAAAGCCTATTCCAAAAAGATCCACCCAGAACAACGAGAAACCATCTGTGATGGTCGCCCCGGCGGGCGCAATAAGCATAGCGACCATGCTTATCGCAACAATATGAGTGGCCTGGTCGAGAAGAAATGAGTAAACTCCCTGTTTTTTCAGTCTCGCCTTAACAAAGTCAATGACACCGTGCATAGTAAGTATCGCCAGAGGTATCCGCCATTCAATCCAGACGCCACAAAACACATAGCTTAAGAGTGCCACGATAAACGAGTGCTTCAGGAGAGTCAAAGGCTTCAGCTTATTCGATGCATCCTTGTCGGACTGAAGGATAAAGTCCCCAACAAAATGGGCTGCCACAAGACAAATCAGCAATGGTTTTGCGATTTCATTCACTGGTCTTTTCTACCATTTCGCATCTCAGTTTCTGGAATCTGCAAGTGTTAAATGCAGCCCCCGACGACTGTTTTCTCCCAAAATAAATTGTCCACGGATTGCAACAGACCGCTGCAACTCCGAGAGGCTGATGATCCCCTGATGCTTTGTACAGGCTATTTGACCTTTAGTTCCAAATAACAGGCAATTTTACCTGTTTTTGGCAAATACAGGCCACAGAACCTGTTTTTATGAGTTTGACTGTCTTGGTAAACTCTTTTCAAAAAAACTTATAGCCTTTTCAATAGATTTCCAATCAGCGCCATTGAGATTATCTACTACTGATTGCTGTTTGATGGGTTTATCCCACAGCGAAGCAATTCTATCTTGCTTCCATCCCTGTAGAGCCCCCGTAATGGCCAGCGAACGCTTGTCTGTCCAGCGCCGTCTAACAATGGAATCTACTAATTGCACCACAATATCCAGTGCTGCTGATTTTTCATTCCCTGGAAAAATAAAACGTATGCAAACAAATTTTGAAATCTCTGCCAGCATTTTCCCTGAATTCCTGTAAGCTTCTCCGTCGCCTTCCGAAACTTTTGTGCCTGGAATAAAATCGATAGTCCCCACGCCAATGGCCATGCGGGTATCCACTTTGCCTAATTCCATCCGAGATTTTATATACGCACGGTAGAACAATCCTAATCTAAGGGACTTGGATGGATCAGATACCAGCATTTGCCAGCTATCACCACTAAAAATATCCACATTCATCGGGACATCCTTTTTAAAAGCCTTGCGCAAAGCCTTTGATCCTTCCTTCATCACTTTATGAAGCTGTTGCCGTTTCTCAGGCGGCAGTTTTGAGGAATCTACGATATCCCCAGTAATAACCGCGTAAAGTTTTCCAGCTTCTATCTTCATTTTGCTTTCTCCTATTTCTCACTTATACTTGCACTCGTCACCTAAGCAAGAAAGCTATCAACAGCATGTTTGTAATAAAGCGAATGCACCAAACTCCGAACTCTAGTCCCGTTTATAAACGTGACCCCTCCTGAAATTCGGGCAAGGCTTTGAGCTAAATATCAATCTGATCAAGAATCTTTTGGATCTTCAAGCTGTTTTCTTTTTCATTATTTGCTTGCAGCCTCCGCCCAGTCCCGCCCCCAAAATGCCAACATTCCATGGGTATCTCGGCTTTCACACTAACATGAGTCAAGAGCAGACTTGACCCCTCTCTCTTGCGACCCTTTTGCAGTCATAGGAGGATTGCTCAATCTGGAAAACGAGCATTTTTACCCAAAACAGCCCTCCAAGCTGATCCGCCAGAGTGACGGCCGACTTTCAGCGGCGGATCTACGACCTTGAGCCGAAATGGGTAAAAGTATAGCGGGTAAATCTCTTGTCCAAGGAGATGCCCTTCAGTTTTGCAGGTTTGAAGCTCCCCGCAGCAAGTTGCGGGGAATCTTCGACCGTCTGGAAAACTAAAGAGCACCCCCAAACTTTCCCTCAACTGCTTTTTGCTCATCACAAGAAGTTATTTGCTTATTTAGTCGCGGTAGGAATGCCGGTCACCCGGCACCCCCCGCACAGATCCAGACATGAGGAACTACCTCATCTTATGTGCTATAGCACATAAGATGAGTTATGTGAAGGCCGCACTTATGTTGCGTAGACGATGTAACATATGGTTTTTTCAACATGTTATTTTTGCGGCCAGCACATAAGTAGAGGGTTCGCTTACAGTGATTTTAGAAAGACCATCA